>JAEIGA010001213.1_pt1 | contig 39713 bp, 36 predicted proteins | sample 9270691 | NCBI WGS metagenome assembly JAEIGA01 (sample SAMN17057246, study PRJNA624740) | gut metagenome | biome: biome; isolation source: fecal sample | host: Bos grunniens | place: China: Xizang | collected 2019 | reverse complement strand
CACGAGATACCAAGCTTGTCACCTGCACTCCACAAGAACTGGGTTGCATTGCCGCTTACCTCTACCGATGTACGGGTAGTAGCGTCTACACCATAACTAAAATATACACCAGTGGGGATAAAATCATTCTTCTCCGGTGTGTTTTCCTCGTCGCAACCGACGAACATCGTCGCCAGGATTGCCAATGCTAAAATCTTCTTCATTCTCATTCAACACATTTACTTTTCATTAATCCCACTGATCCCAGTTGTCATCTTCATTTGGATCCTTACCGGCACCCTCTCCGGCTGAAAGCGTAAAGCCCTGCTCAACCACGGCAAGCAGATACTCGATTTTCGGTGCTTCGTAAGGCTCCGACGCAAATTCACGTTTCCTCATACTCACTCTTTTTTTGTTTTTATTTGTTTTTAACTATTTCGATATTGTTCGTTATGGTCTGCAAAAAGCCATCATCTGCGCGTCGCGGCAGACGATGGTAGTGGAGAACGAAAACCCAATGCCAATAAGAGAATGGAATTGCGACGCGAGTTTTTTTATTTCCTCAAAAATGAATGCGATTTTTTGCTCAATGACAAAATAATAGCGGACGATGTCGGTGATGACGTCGTCAAAAATGCTGCAAAAATGTTTGAATGATAAGGGCGAATTAGCCGATGCGAGCGAGGCTAAATACCCCCCCCCACAGCCACTTACTAAATTCGTAGATAGATCTAATTCCGCCGAAAGTCATTGATGTACAGTATAGTTTAGGGGACAAAGTTACGTTATTAGAAATTAAAAAACAATACTTTATGGATTTTTTTGCGCTGAAAAATATGTCTGTTGTGAGGTGTGTCGCGCGCTGAAATTTCCGAGTGAAGGCAGGGGGAACGGCTCGGGATACCTATTTATAAATTTAAGCGCGGGATCGAAAGGGTAGCGCAGGGGGGGTATAAAACAAAAAAACGGTTATGAATTTCACAACCGTTTTTGTAGTGGGAGTTGACGGATTCGAACCGCCGACCCTCTGCTTGTAAGGCAGATGCTCTGAACCAGCTGAGCTAAACTCCCGTTTTGTTAAGGCTTGGGACTGCAAAGGTAGTAATTATTTTCCAACTTGCAAACTTTTCGATAAGTTTTTTTTTAAGAGTCTTGACATCTTTCGAAGCTCGACCGCATCTTCAGCTTATCGGTGGCGACCTCCTCCACCTCCTGGGCCATTACCCACTTGCAACTTGGTGTTTCACCTTTCTGTGCGTCCCTCGCACTTTAGCGCCTGAACAAGGACTTGAACCTAGGACCCCATGATTAACAGTCATGTGCTCTAACCGACTGAGCTATTCAGGCATTGTAAAGAACCGTTATCTTTCGATTGCGGTGCAAAGGTAGCGCTATTTTTTTATTCTGCAAACTTTTTCGCAACTTTTTTTATATTTTTTTGCATTTTTCTACATTTTCCCCACTTTTTCGCAGTTTTTCCACCCATTTAGGCCTCTTGCAGCTACCACAACGCCGAGGTTGGCACTGCATTATCATAGCAAAAAAGATGGGGGACGCTGACGACAAACCATCAAGCATCCCCCGAGTAGGCCAATCACATCTCAAAATCGGCCATAACCGCATTACCTAACTCCTTAACGCAACGCCATCCAGTGTCCAGCTATACGGCGCTACGAAAGTTTGTTAGTGCAAAATTACTACATAGCTCTGCCATAACCAAATATTTTGGCTCGAGATTTTTCCGTGAGGCATGCAGTAATACGCTGTAAATCAAGCGGTTATGAATCGTGATTTTGAAAGTTTTTCATAGTGTTGATAATCAGCAACTTACACATAGCATATTGATTATCAACACATTAACTACTCGCAGTCGCTTGCCACGAGCATAAATTCGTCTACGACACCATCGCACTCGACCATCACCCAGAACACCTCGCCGAGGTGAGCAACAGGCACATCGACATATCCCGAAGCATCGATAACAGCGGAATACTCCTCGGCAGTAGACTCCGACCTAACCACGACATTATAGCTGCTCGCCGCTGAGCGGTAGCCCAGTTTAGAGAAATCTACCCTGATGACCGTAGTTGGGCCATCAATGACACGTGGTCGCTGGATCTGTCCATCGGGCACGATAGGTCGAGGCTTGATAGGCTGCACAGGTTTAGGCTGTTGCCCCACATCATTAGATGGAGGCTCCATAGCTTCGCAACCGACAAACATAACGAGGGCCAATAGGCACAATATGGTTCGCACTATAACAGACATTGCTCAATAGTTTGTATGTTCACATCCTCGCCATCGACAACAAAGAGGAGCATAGATAGATCCGCCGAGAGCTCAACAACCTCGCCGAAGCGCACAACATCGTCGAAGAGCAACTCGCCCGACATGGCATATATCTGCACCGAAGCGGGGGCGCCGGCAAACTTAAAGAAGTCGATTCTGATGTCTGTATTTAGGCCATCAATGGCACGTGGTCGCTGAATTTGGCCATCAGGCACGATAGGTCGAGGCTTGATAGGCTGCACAGGCTTGGGCTGTGGTCTATCAGGCTCGGGGCTAGTAATCTCGGAAGAGCAGCCGACAGCCACAACGGCAATTAGCGCAACGATGCAAAATTTTGATATGTCATGAAAAAAGTTCATAGCTACTTCTCGGAAAGGGCAGCAACGACAACATCGACGTCATCGCCCTCCATGCCCTTCATCTTATACTTAATGTTATACTTAATCTTCGACACCGACACAGGATCGCTATCGATAAATATGGCTATCGCACGATTCGAGAAACCTGCGAAGCTATATAGTGCCACACGGTAGTCACGCTCGCTGAGCTTAGGCAACAGACGACGAAGGCGCAGCATAGCCTCGTCACGATACTCGTTGACAGCCACCTCCAAATCTTCGAGGCGACGAGAATCACTCTTTATCGAGTCGATGGTTTCGGTGAGCTTGTTGAACACCATGTTCTTATGACGTGACGAGCCACTATGGTCGTAATATATGTCGCACAACTCGTTGAGTTCGCTAAAACGATCACGATAGAGCGCAGCGACCGACGACGAGAGGTCACGTGGCACATTGCTCAGCGCCTCATTAAGGCCACGTATGGTTTCGACATAGTGGGCAATATCCTCGTTCTTGCGCTTAATACGTCGCCACGCAAAATAGACACCAGCAACAATTAACAGGAATATACCTATATATATAATAGTATTACGCTGACGCACCAACTGACGCTCACGATGCTCAGCCTCGAGGTTCGACTGCAACATCTCGATCTGGATGTTTAGCACTGGCTGCTTCAACACCTCAATCATCATCTCGTCCTGGGCATTCTTGCTACGCTCCTCCCAGCTTAGCGCCTGGGCAGTGTCGCCACTATTGCGGTAGACAATATAGTGAGCATACTCCAAGTCGGCCCACTCGACACCCTCCTCATCAGCTGCTCGCTGCAAAATGTCGAGTGCCTGCTGCTTCTTGCCCTCGTGCGACAGAAGCATCGCCTCCATGGACATAATATGCGCCTTGCCATACAAAGGACACTCCTCGCTATGGAAGAGTTCAAGATATCGGCGGCACAACGCATAGTCGTGCATATATATCGTAAGGTCGAGCAACTCGTGCAACACAGCGGCGGTAAACTCCTTATTCTGTGTTTGTAGACCATAGCCGAGAGCATCGCTAAGAGCCTCGTGCGCCTTGTCTAATTCACGAAGCTGGATATAGGTAGCACCCATATCGTAGCCCACACTTGCACTATGATACTCATTGGCCGATAGGTCGAAGCACTCCTTAGCTCGCTGATATGATTCAAGGGCATTGTTAAAAAGACAACCCTTGCCATAGATATCGCCCTTGGTGCGATGAATAAGTCCTTTTAGCTTGACATCGTCAATCTTCTCGACAGACTTCTCGGCCTCAAGCAGACAGAGCATAGCCTCGGCAAGATGGTCGACACCCTGACGAGTGACGATGAGCGCATGCTGATAGAGGGCACGTGCACGCTCGGCGTGGTTGTCGCTTGTCATGTAAAAGTCGGCCATAGGGCGGCTCAACGAATCGCTATCCGTGTCGACATAGTTGTGGTACATGGCCTCGTGCATGACAAGGGCATAGCGAGCCTTGTCACGATCGCCACGCAACGACTTTCGCTCAACACTACGAATTGCCTCAAGGGCCTCTGTGGGATTTTGCTGGATGAGGGCCTCTGCCTCATAGATCTGCTCCATGACACGGCTATCTGTGGAACACCCGACCAACAGCATAGCAAGACACACTCGACCCAGATTAAGTAAAAATCTGTATCTCATATCAACATTTTTTTTATCATGGAACACAATGCAAATATACGAATTAAATCGCAAACAGCAATAGTGTAAACAAAATTTTTTAGAGAGAAGAATATATCTAAAATGAGCAATATAATTTTGAGAAAATTTATTAAAAATTGTAGTTAATTTTAAAATTTTTTTATTATCTTTGTTTTACCAATGAAAAAAAATAAGTGAGAAAGATGACATCTTTAGCAAAGTTTTTTAACATTGATGCCGACGACAACCTCAAAGGTATCACCCACAAGAACAACATTATCAAGCGCAATATCATAGCATACATGGCGCTCAATGGCGAGTCTACCCTATCGGAGCTTACTCGTGAGCTACACATAAGCGTGCCGACGATGACCAAACTCGTGCAAGAGCTTGTCGACGACCTAATCGTAATCGACCTCGGAAAGGTAGAAACCCCTGGTGGCCGCCGCCCCAATGTATTTGGATTGGCAAACTCAGCAATATATTTCATCGGCGTGAACGTAGGTCGTGACCACATGGCATACGTAGTTACCGACCTTCAGAACAACATAATAAACGAACACCTCGACACAACATTCGAGCTTGTCGACCGTCCACAGTGCCTAGAGCGTATATGCCACAACATCGAGAACTTTGTGGCGACATGCGGCATCGATCGTGAAAAGATCCTCGGCGTGGGCGTGTCGATAGTAGGTCGTGTGAACCCCGAAACAGGACGCTCGTATAAGTACTTCACCTCGTGCGAAGAGTCACTACGTGAAATAATCTCGGGACGCATAGGCATACGTGTGATGCTCGAGAACGATACACGTGCACGCTGCTATGCCGAGTACACCACAGGCAAGTCGAAAAACGAGAGTAACGTCCTATATCTACACATGGGACGTGGTGTGGCAATCGGCATCGTCATCGACGGCAAGCTTTACTACGGTAAAAATGGCTTTGCTGGCGAGTTTGGCCACATACCATTCTTCAACAACGAGATCATCTGTGGCTGCGGCAAGAAGGGCTGCCTCGAAACCGAGGTGTCGGGTATTGCCATTGAGGATAAGATTGTGCAGCTCATACGCAACGGCGTGAACACCTGTCTTAGAGAGATGTACGATCGTGGCGAGAGTATCCACATAAACGACATCATTGCAGCTGCGCAGAACGACGACAACCTCGCCATCGAGCTTATCGAGGAGGCTGGCGAGAAGGTGGGTAAGGCCGTAGCCTTCCTCATCAACACCTTCAATCCCGAGACCGTTATCGTGGGTGGCAACCTCGCACAGGCTGGCGAATACCTCATGCTTCCGCTTAAATCATCAACAAACCGCTACTCGCTAAACCTTGTGTACAAGGAGACCAAGTTCCGAGTGTCGAAGATGACCGACAGCGCAAATGCGTGGGGCGTGGCTATGCTCATCCGCAACAAAGTTATCGGCTTGTAGCATGCTTATCACCGCCGACAGATGCACACTACGTGCACTCGAGCCCAGCGACCTCGAGCTGCTATACCTATGGGAGAACGATCCCGAGGTGTGGCGAGTGAGTGGCACATGTGCGCCCATATCACGTGAGCGCCTGGCACGCTTCATCGAGGAGCAGAGCTACGACATATATGCCACACGCCAGATGCGCCTTGTGGTTGATGTTGAGGGTGTTGCGGTTGGCAGTGTCGACATCTTCGACTTCGATCCTCTGAACTCACGCTTCGGCATTGGCATACTGATATACTCGACCGACGACCGCCGTAAGGGCTACGCACGTAGCGCCATCGAGGCCATCAAAGCCTATGGTCGTAACATATTATGTATTAACCAGATATGGGCAACCGTAGCCGCAGACAACGAGCCCAGCATCGAGCTATTCAAGAGTTGTGGCTTCGAGCAGTCGGCACACCGCCGAGCATGGCTACGCCGCACCGACGGATATGTCGATGAGATAGAGTTTCAGGCTATCCTATAAAAAGATAATGATGCAAAGAGCGGCGCTTTTTGCATCATTATCTTTATTTGAACATCGCTATTAGCTTTGTAACAACTTGTGCAACGATTGGCACATCCGAGCCATTGCTTCGAATCTTCGCTCCACGCACCGCCTTGGCCAACCACGAATACTCCTTGAACAAATCAAGACGATAGGCTATTGAGTACCAGCCTACTTGCAAGAGTATGTCGTCAAAAATGACGGCCACAGGGTTTTCGGCCGCAGGCACATCCTTGTATTTTAGATAGAGGTCGATGAAGTTGAGCGCATATTCACGCTTGCGCTTGCGACGCTGCTGGCCAGTCATCGCTGTGGCAACGCCCTTGCGATAGTGATAAATGTCCTCGTCGAGGTAGGCTATCGAGCGAGAGTAACCCACAATCTGTGTCGACACGAAGCAATCTTCGGCATAGCCATATTTGGGCACAGCTATGTCGTGGTCGACAAACAATGTGCGACGAATACACTTATTGCACACAGTGCCAAATGAGCGATGGTTGTACATATTGCGAACATACTCCTTGCGCTCGCTACTGTCGTAGTGTCGCTCCTTTTTTACGCTCGAGCGTGTAGGATACTCCTTCACATAGTTGAAATAGACAATGTCGGCATTGGTTTCGGCAATCTTAGCCGCTATCTTCTCGATAGCACCCTCCGATAGCCAATCGTCGGAGTCAACATTATAGATGTAGTCGCCTGTGGCATGCTCAAGACCTGTGCGACGAGCGGCAGGCAGGCCTCCATTTAGCTTATTGACGATTTTTATCTGAGGTCGCAGATGCTCATAGTTTGCCTCGATTAGCTCCTCAAGAAGTTCTATCGAGCGATCCTTAGTGCCGTCGTTGACGAAGACAAACTCGATATAGGGGTATGACTGCGAGAGCACCGAGCGAGCAAACTCAACAATATAGTTCTCAACACCATAGATAGGTGCGATGATCGAAATGGTAATATTCTTTTGCATAGATGCTAACTTGTAACTACTTTATTCTGCCGCTACCGAGTTTGTACTCATAGGAGTGGCGGCCTTCCTTGCGGAAGTCGTCGTGATAGCGTTCCAACACCTCTTTGAACACCTCGTCGTACTGCGGAATGTAGAGATCCTCCTTGGCCCATAGTCGTGCGAGGATGTCGGCAGCCAACGAGCGTGTGATGCTTAGGTCGTTAGTCCCGTTGTAGAAGGCTGTGCCCTTTATCGAGCCAGGCGAGATGTTGAGTATTCGGTTGGTTGTGTCAGCCATTTCGAGCTCCACGTTTACGCTCTCGATAAATATTTTGAGTGCTGCCTTGGTTGCGCCATACACCGAAAATAGCGGTGATGACATAAATCCTGCTATGCTGCCCATAACACCGCAATAGAAATCTTCCTTTGCGCTAAGTCGGTTGTAGAAGTGACGAATGATGCGTATCACCGCAGTGGCATTTACCGCAAAGCTGTCAACAATATGCTGCTCGTCGACATCGGCAAAGTGAGCAAGACGACCAAAGCCTGCGGTGATCATCAGCGTGTCGACATCGCCAAATGAGTCAAAAAACGAGAAGTCGTCTGAACGCAGGTCGAACTCTCGAAACTCGAACTTAGGGTGATCGAACTCTTTGGCAACAGCCACTCTGTCAACAATATATATGCGGTCGAAGCGCTCATCATCAGCCAAGATAGTGGCGATACTGAGGCCTATGCCATTGGCCCCTCCCACAACTAATGCTCTTCTCATAGCTCAAAGAAATTTTTACGCTCGGCAAACTGCTCCATGACTCTTGCCATAGCTATACTCTCACGTGGTGTTAGACGTGAGGAGTATGTGCGATGGTTGATTATGCACGACACAAACTCCTGAATCTCGTAGCGCAAGCCAGCCTCATCCCACTTATAGAAATACTTTTTGTTGCGGTTCTGATCCTCGTATCTTAGCTCGAAATAGTCGGTCTTCCACCAAGGCGATGGCACATAGGCATAGCCCTGAGTACCCGATATTACAAGGTTACCTTCGGTCTTTACGCCTAAGCCGAGCTGGAACGATGCCACAGCATTGTTGTATAGCATGATGCCTCGGGTGTAGACGTCTACGCCGTTGTCGTTGAGGCGACTATATAGGTTAATGTTGCGGTGCTCTGCGCCTAAAAGCTTGATTATGGGGAGCAACGGGTATGATCCCATCTCGTAGAGCGAGCCACCAGCCTGCTGAGGATCGAGCTCACGTTTGAGATTCTCCTCGCCCCACAGCTTCGACTCCGAAGCGTCGATACCCACGACATTACCAATCAAGCCGCTCTTGATGAGCGTCACAAGGTGGTTAAATGCGGGGCAATAGGCTGTCTTGTTGGCTTCGAGCAGCACCACATCATGCTCCTTGGCGATGCGGAAGAGCTCCTCGGCCTCGTCGCCACGCAGCACCATAGGTGTTTCGCACAACACATGTCGGCCATGCTCCAAGGCATATTTTGCCTGATGGTAGTGGCAGTGGTGAGGTGTGGCGATATATACAGCGTCGGAGTGCTCTACGAGCTCCTCGAACGATGTGAATATTTGGCCAATGCTATGTTGCTTGACAAATGTTGCGGCTATGGCTGTGTCGATGTCGAAAACTCCTGATATGTGTGCCGAGTTGACATGTTGCGACTCCGACACAAACCTTGTGGCAATACGGCCACAACCCACAATGCCGATGTTTACGATAGCTTGGCTCTCGGCACGCAGCATTGTTGATGATACGCCCTCGGTACGTGGTAGGTAGACCACTTCGCAAAACTCCTTGAGGTAGTCGAATTTACCCTTCCAATCTGAGCCTATGGCAAAGATGTCGACATCGTATTTTAGGATGTCGTCAATCTTTTGGCCCATGTAGTCCTCGATAATCACCTGGTCGACAAGACCTGTGGCTTTCACCGCTTCAACACGCTCCAACACGTTGTTGCGCACGTTGAGCTTGCCACGTTCACGGTCAAAACTGTCGTTGGTCACGCCCACAATGAGGTAGTCGCCAAGAGCCTTAGCACGGCGCAACAGGTTGATGTGGCCCTCGTGTAACAGGTCGTATGTTCCGTATGTTATAACCTTTTTCATGGTTTAATTATTTTCGTGTGAAGGGTTGTGCGTCCATCATTGCTCTTTAGTTTGGGTAGTGCCGTATATCTCTTTGATATATTGCTTATTGTGTATGCATCGCTTTATTTGCTCGTCATTTGGCAACTCACGCCAAGAGCCATAAACACGTCTAAGATAGGCATCCATATCCTTGGGTACGGGCATGTCGACATCTTCGAACTTAGCGGTTGTGAGTGGCAGAATATCATCGATGAAGAATGTCGACTTGGCCCAACCTATGCCCAACGAGTAGTGATATTCGCCATGAGGGTTGATAAGTCCTATGAGGCGTAGTATCGGAAATATTATGCCGAGGCACAACAACTCAACGAATCGAATTAGTGGCTTGCGCAACCATCCTTGACGAATATATGATGTTAGGTGTTGGATGTTATTGTAGATGACTCCTGCGGCCTTAGCAGCAAAATAGCTGGTGCGCTCGATGGTGAATATGTCGAAGCCTATGCCACGCCACTTATAATAGTTGTAGCGTCGATTATCCGACTCGATGCGTCCTGCACGTTTGCGATATTTGGCAAAACAGTTTACATACTCCACATCGCTCGACATGTCGTGAAGCACAAACTCTGCGTCGTCGCTATTACGGAGTATGCGCCTAAGGCGGCGATAGTCCTTTCTGAGCATGACTATGTCCATGTCGTCGTCCCAAGGAATGAACCCTTGGTGGCGTGCTGCGCCAAGTAGCGTGCCTGAGCTTAGCCACCACTCTATGTTGTGCTCCTTGCATATAGCAGCAACCTTATTGAGCATATCGAGAAGCTCGAGCTGGTCACGACGCAAGGTTGAACCATCAGGGTTGTAGCGCCCACGGAGTTTGGCAGAGTCAAACATAAATATATTGTTGCTCATAGGTTTTCTTCATTATTATGCAAATTTAAGCATTTTTTTCGTAAAAGAGTGATAAATTGCTTATCTTTGTATAAATATTCATCATAATGATTGGTCTATGAACAGAGTTGGTAGTGCAATAGGCTGGGTACTCAGCGGAGCGATAAAGACGTTTGGTAATCTACTATCATTCGTCGTGCGTTGTTTTGTCGACGTGAAGCCTGGTAGGGTACTCTGTTGGGCTTACAACTACAAGCAGTATGGCTGCAACCCTCGCTATCTTACCGAGTATATCATTGAGCATCATCCCGATATGGAGGTTGTATGGGTGTTTCGCAAAGGTGTTGACACTTCGTGTGTCGATAGTCGTGTGAGGTGTGTGAGGTTTCGCTCGTGGGACTATTTCAAGATGGTGGCGAGCGCCGAGTTTCTGGTTACCAACTCTCGTACCGACCCTTGGCGTGCCTATTGGCATAAGCGCCCCGAGCAGAAATACCTGATGCTATGGCATGGTGGCGCAGCACTCAAACAGGTGGAGCGTGATGTGGAGGATAAACTTGGCTACGGCTATGTGCGCAAGGCCAAGCGTGATTCCGAGGTATGCGACCTGATGATCTCGGGATGTAGGGCCAACACCGAGCTTATACGCCGCAGCTTCTGGTACTCGGGCGAGGTGCTCGAGGAGGGTATTCCCCGCAACGACATGTTCTTCGACAAGGAGCTGCACGCCGCTGTGCGTCAACGCATATTTCACGACTACGACATTGAGCCTGATAGCCACATTGTGCTCTATGCCCCTACGTTTCGACGCAGTGGCACTATTGAACCATATCGCATTGATTGGCAAGAGATTATCCCTCGTCTTGAACAGATGTTTAGCGGCAAAAAGGTTACGCTATTTTTGCGCTTGCACCCCAACCTCTTGGGCAAGGTCGACACCTCTGTGCTTATGAATCACCCATCGGTCATAGACATGACTCGCTATCACGATATGCAGGAGCTGCTGTGTATCAGCGACATGCTCATCACCGACTATTCGAGCTCGATGTTCGACTTTGCAATGTTGGGACGTCCGTGTTTATTGTATGCCACCGATGTCGAGGAGTACGATCGTGGCTACTACTACGACTTTCGGGAGTTGCCATTCCCCCTCGCCCGCAATGTCGAGCAGCTGAAAAGCATCATCGAGCAGTTTGACACGGAAAAATACAAAAGCGACCTGGATGATTTTCTCCAGAATCGCTTAGGTCTTAAAGAACATGGCGTAGCGGCTAAATCATTGGCCGAGTGGATGAACCGCCACTCTATTGCTTCACCCAGATAAGCTCTCGGGTGTCGTATCCACGTCGTTCGGCAATGTCGCATATCTCGCGCCGTGTTGCGGCGTCGAGGTGGCGGGTGCGTGATAGTATCCATAGATACTTTGGCGACTTGCTGCCAACCAATGCCCACTCGTAGTCGTCGTCAAGAGCGAGAATATTGTAGTCGGAGTAGAATATCCAGAAGAATGACACACGAAGTTGTCCAGGCCTATCCCCCGCCTTAGCCTTACCGTACGATGTCTTGCGCTTGCCCGTACGCTGGTTAAGGCCCGTGTTTGTCACCTCTATCATCCCATCGCTACGCTCGGCATAGAATGCCTCGCAATACTCCATATCTCGCTCGAAGCTGTGGTCGAAGCGTGCTATCTCATACCAGCGACCCATGTAGCGTTTAAGGTCGAGATCATCGACAGTAGTGCGATTAATTTCAAACTTTTGCGCTCCGCACTCAAGCGCCGAAAATAGCATTGTTGCCATAAGAAAAATGTATCCTTGTTTCATACTCGAGAGTTTGTGCATATTCCATGCCAAAACGAAGAATTATTTTTCTCCATATTTTAGCAAAATTTTGTTGTTATTAAAATTATTTTTATCTTTGCCCGTGGAATAGTTAAAACTAATAATTGTGGAAAAACTATTACGAAATATTATTCCAATATTTCTCTTTGCTATCATCTTCATTGGTGGTGCTGAGGCGTCGGATTCCTTCTCGGTCGAGGGTTCGACAGAGGATGCAATCCTTAAAATCGAGCAAGCCTACTTCGACGATATATCCGAAACATCAATATTTTGCAATCTGCGCCAAGCAGTACGAGCAGCGTCGATGCGTCAATTAAGTTCGCTGAGGCGCACAAACAATGCACATCGCAACAATTTTGAGTTTACAAAATCGGGCAAGCTTATCAATTCGAGTGTTATAAATTTTATCCAAAAAGAATCCCTAATCGCTTATGTTTCGTTTATCGGGTTGGTGCATAGATTTATCCGACTCGGTAAGCTTGTTATTTAGTAATGGTTTTACTATCAGGTGCTTATAACAAAACTATTACTAAACAAATAAAAATCAGATTATGGATATTTTTCAGATATTTACGCTTTTAGGAGCCTTGGGTATGTTCCTCTACGGAATGAACCTCATGAGCTCTGGACTTCAAAAGGCTGCGGGCGATAAGCTTCGTGGCTTCCTCTCTGCCATGACCTCTAACCCATTTAAGGGTGTGTTGACAGGTCTTGGTGTTACCTCTGTCATTCAGTCGTCATCGGCAACAACCGTCATGGTTGTGAGCTTCGTTAACGCTGGCTTGCTCACCTTGGCGCAGGCAATCAGCGTCATCATGGGTGCTAACATCGGAACTACCGTCACAGCATGGCTTGTGTCGTGGCTTGGCTTTAAGGCCGACATCTCGGTTCTTGCTATTCCACTTATGGCGCTCGGCTTCTTGTTCTCGAACTCTAAGAAGAATCAGCGTCAGAACATCGGCGAGCTTATCGTAGGCTTCTGCCTCTTGTTCCTCGGTCTTTCGTTCATGAAAGAGTCGGTGCCCGACCTTCGTGAGACTCCCGAGGTGCTAAACTTTGTTACTGCATGGTCGAGTCATGGTTTTAGCTCGGTGCTTATCTTCTTGGTATTCGGCACAGTGCTCACATTGGTGCTTCAGTCATCATCGGCAACAATGGCCATCACACTTATCATGCTCAGCATGGGATGGATTCCTTTCAACATGGCTTGCGCAATGGTGCTTGGCGAGAACATAGGTACTACTATCACTGCCAACATCGCTGCTGCTGTGGGTAACACCCAGGCTAAGCGTGCAGCAATGTCGCACACCATATTCAACCTATTTGGCGTTGTTTGGGCACTGATACTCTTCAAGCCTTTCTTGCAGTTGGTGGGCCTTATCACCGAGAATCTGTTTGGTGTTCCTAACCCTGCTGCCGAGGGCTTTGCCGTGAGCGAGGAGGTTGCTGGCAGCAGCACAGCAGCGTTGTATGGCCTATCGATGTTGCACACCCTGTTCAACACCATCAACACATTTGTCCTCATCTGGTTTGTTAAGTTTATCGAGAAGGCTGTTGTCAAGATTATCAAGACTCCTAAGAATCAAGAGAACGAGGCCTTCCGCCTTAAATACATCTCGGCAGGTCCTCTTGCGACACCTGAGCTGGCTACCGAGCAGGCATTCAACGAGATTATCCACTTTGCACAAATATCTCGCAACGGCCTTGGCTACACTCGTGAGGCACTGCTCGAGAAGAAGGCAGATAAGTTTGAGAATCTCCGCAAGCAGCTTGTTAAGTACGAGGAGATTTCGGATAGAATAGAGTATGAGATTGCATCATTCTTGAATGCCTTGTCGGCAGAGGATATCAGCGAGTCGACATCGGTGCGTGTTAAGGCTATGTACAAGATTATCGGCGAGTTGGAGTCGTTGGGCGACTCGGGCGAGGCTATCAGCCGCATACTCTCACGCCGCAATATCCACAAGAAGTCGTTTGACGAGGCTACTCTATCTAATCTTTGCGATATGGTGTCTGCGGTAGATGCAGCGTACGAGGCTATGCTCGAGAATCTTAGTGCGGCACATGCTGGCACATTGACAGATATTCTTAATGCCTACAACGCCGAGGAGCACATCAACACCCTACGCAACAACCTTCGTGACATAGAGATCGAGGGCCTTGAGGATGGTGGCAAGAACTATCAGACGAGCGTCTACTACATGGATATTGTGAATGAGTTGGAGCGCATGGGCGACTTCATCATCAACATATCGCAGGCTCTCGAGCGCTCGTTCATTGAGAAATAAACAATAAAAGTTGGCTATGATAACAACAATCGTCATCTTGCTTGTTGCGGCAGCACTCTTCGTCAGCGGAAAGGTGCGTTCCGACCTTGTGGCTATATGTGCCCTGTTGGCGCTTCTGCTCTCGCAGATTCTAACGCCAAGCGAGGCCCTTGCTGGATTCTCGAACACCACCGTAATCATGATGGTGGGACTCTTCATCGTGGGTGGTGGCATCTTCCAGACAGGCCTTGCCAAGATGATTGGTGGTCAGGTGATTAAGCTCGCAGGAACAAGCCAAACACGCCTCTTTCTTCTCGTGATGCTTGTTACAGCCCTCATTGGCGGCTTTGTGAGCAACACGGGTACTGTGGCGCTCATGCTACCTATTGTTGTTAGTATGGCAGCCTATGCAGGAACATCATCACGCCGCCTGCTCATGCCTCTTGCCTTTGCAAGTAGCCTGGGCGGCATGATGACACTTATCGGTACACCTCCCAACCTCATCATCCAAGAGACCTTATCGAGTGCTAAGGCCGATGGCTTAGTTGCCTCGTCGATACCCGATATCGAGTTTTTCACTTTTCTGCCTGTGGGCATCATAACCTTGGTTGTGGGCATTGCGGTGCTTATGCCCCTGACCAAGATATTTTTGACTCCTAAGGGCTCGGAGAAGCAGAAGAAGCAGTCGGGCAAAACCCTCAACGAGCTGGTGCACGAGTATGGCTTGGCCGACAACCTTTTCAGAGTGCATGTCGTTGACTCCTCCGATGTTATCGGCAAGACTATCGTTGAGCTGGATATCTATCGCAAGTATGGCATCAACGTCATGGAGCTGCGTCGTAGTGCCGGACATAACAAGTTTGTACGCACCGTAAACCAGCAGCTCGCATCGCCCATGCTTATGTTACAGAAGGACGATGTGTTGTATCTGTCGGGTGATGCCGAGCGTGTGCAGCAGATGGCCGAGGAGTTTAAGCTAAAACTTCTTGACATACATACCGATGAGATTGAGGGCAGCTCGTCAAATGCCTCGCTCGACTTCTACGATATTGGCATCGCCGAGATTCTCATCATGCCCTCATCGTCGATGATCAATCGTAAGATTATGGACGTTGGCTTCCGCAGCAAGTTCAATATCAACGTATTGGGTATTCGTCGTGGTCATGGCTACCTGCTGCACGACCTGGGCAACGAGAAGATTCATGACTCGGATGTGTTGTTGGTGCAGGGCGCTTGGAAGGATATAGCACGTCTGCGTAACGAGTCATCAAACTGGGTGGTCTTGGGCGAGCCTCTGCAAGAGGCAGCAAAGGTGACACTCGACTATAAAGCGCCTATGGCTGCGCTTATTATGGTTGCCATGATTGTGCTTATGGTCGTTGACTCCATTCCCGTAGCCCCTGTCACTGCGGTGTTGTTGGCAGCTATATTTATGGTCATCACAGGCTGTGTGCGTAGCGTTGAGGCGGCGTATAAGACTATTAATTGGCAGACCATAGTCCTTTTTGCGGCTATGTTGCCTATGTCGACAGCCCTCGAAAAGACAGGTGTGTCGACAGCCATTGCCGACTTTATTGTTAACACCTTTGGCTCGAGTGGCACGTATGTGGCGTTGGCAGCAGTATATTTTGCTACTTCGGTAATGACAATATTTATCAGCAATACGGTTACAGCTGTGCTTATGGCGCCTATCGCCTTGCAGTGTGCCATTGGCATCGGCGTTAGCCCTGTGCCCTTCCTCTTTGCTGTTACCGTTGCGGCATCTATGTGTTTTGCGTCGCCATTCTCAACGCCACCAAATGCCCTTGTGATGCCCGCAGGCCAATACACCTTTATGGATTATATCAAGGTTGGCTTGCCGCTACAAATAATTATGGGTATAGTGATGATATTTGTCTTACCGCTACTCTTTGCATTCTAAACAGTAAAAGGCTCGAATCGAGCCTTTTATTGTTTATATTAACTCCTTGACTATCCTCTGCATCTCAGCATATTGCTCCTCCATGCTTTGAAGAAGGCGATATTGTGCTCGTGTGCGCACAAGGTTGTGCTCAGGGTAGGCTATTTTGTAGTATGTGTCGCCATCGATATAGTCCATCAAGAAGCGCAGCACCTGCTCGAAGGTGATATAAAGGCCCGAGAATGCCAACCACTCCTTCTCGCTTTGTGTCATCGTCGAGCCACGCTCCGAGATATATCCCTCAGCATAGCTACGGAAGATGTCGATGTTCATCGCCACTCGGCTAAGGTCGCTATCGTCCTCCTTGCCTGTATTTGTATATGAACGCATTGCATCGCCAAAGTCGTTGAGCGACGTGCTGCTCATCACGGTGTCGAGGTCGATGACGCACAACACCTCGTCGTTTTGGTCGAAGAGGATGTTGCTTAGCTTGGTGTCGTTGTGCGTAACACGCATGGGCAGCTCGCCACGCTCCACCATGGCCCAGAAGTCGAGCATCTGCGCACGGCGGCTCTCAATCCATGCTATCTCCTCGCTCACAGATGCCTTGCGCCCTGCCCTATCCTCAATGAGTGCTTTGTCCCACTGCTCGAAGCGCCAACGTATGTTGTGGAAGCCCTTGATAACCTCGGCCAATGGCTCGTTGAAGTCGGCAAGCATAGCCTGAAAGCGTCCTATGCCACGACCACCCATAAATGCAAGGCGCAGGGTATCGGCCTTGTCATGAGTTACAGAGCCCTCGATAAAGAGCGACGCTGCCCAATAGTTCTCGCCATCATGGTAGTATAGCTCGCCCTCCTTAGTTCGAATCACTGTGAGCACCTCACGCTCGGGGTTGCCACCCTGTGCCACAACCTTAGCTTTGAGGTGCGACGTTACACGCTCGATGTTCTGCATCATGGCAGGCACATCGGGGAATATGTTGTGGTTCTTGCGCTGAAGGATGTAGCGCATCGTGTCGGTTGCTACAACATAGGTGTCGTTGATAAATCCCTCGCCGAGAGTCTTTATATCATTAATATCGCCTTCGAAAGCGAATCTGCCGGCAATGTCGTATAGATGCTTCATTATCCCTACTTTTACTCCGCAAAATAGAATGTTAGGCCGTCAACCTTGTTCCAGTCGCCACGAGTGAAGTCGGGCACCTTGACAGGCTTGCTACCGTTCTCAATAGATATGCGAGTAAGCTCGCCCATAGAGCTCCACTCGGCAGCATCATAGACATCCATATCGAGCGGAAGACCATTGCGTAGGCAGTAGACTAAGCGATAGTCCATCATAAAGTCCATGCCGCCATGGCCGCCAATGCTTAGCGAATACTCCTGAAGAGGCACTCCATCAACGAGTTGCAGCTGCACAGGGTGGCGGTATAGCTTCGTCATCTCTATTGCCACATCGGCAGGAGCAAACGAGTGGTGATCGAGAGCCTCAATATCTGGCATTCCATTCTCATCTTTGGCAACGCTCTTAATCTGGTCAAGTTTGAAGGTGTAGCCCTGTACGGGGTATTTGTTGGCATAGCCCTCAGTACCCACAAGCTGATACATGCGGCTATAAGGACGTGGCGTCATCACGTTGTGCTGCATGTCTATGGTGCAGCCATTTACGGTGCGAATCAAGGTGTTTATCTGGTCGCCCTGCTTACACTCCTCCTCGCCCATAAGCTCCTTAGTGAGCTTCGAGCCATTGATCGACTTTGTCGACATAGCCACGAGGTAGTCGAGCCTATCGCCTCGGTGTATGTTGAGGGCTTGGCAGTTGGGTCCTATGCCATGTGTTGCATATATGTCGCCATTGTGTGCCTGATTATACTCCAAGCGCCAGTTGTCGGCATAGTGCTGCCAATATGGCTCAAGGTTGTGGATATATGCGCCCTCGGCATGTATTATCTCGCCGAATAGCCCCTTCTGTGCCATGTTGAGCGTCGTTAGCTCGAAGTGGTCGTAGCAGCAGTTCTCCAATATTGTGCAGTGCACACGGTTGCGCTCGGCAGCATCAACAAGCTGCCAGCACTCGGCTACGGTATTAGCGCTTGGTACCTCGATGGCCACATGCTTGCCATGATTCATGGCATAGACAGCAACCTCGACATGTAGCTGCCAAGGGGTGGCGATATATACGAGGTCGATGTCGTCGCTCTCGCATAGTTGTTTGTAGCCCTCGTCGCCCGAGTAGACCTTTGCATGAGGCATGCCTGCTCGATCGAGATATGCTTGGCAACGCTCGGCACGCTCGGGATATTTGTCACATAGGCCATTGATTGCCACACCATCTATATAGGTAAATCGCTCAACAGCACCTGGGCCACGCATACCGAGGCCCACAAAGCCTACTCGCACGGTGTCGAGGGGCTCGCACCTAAACTCAATCATAGATTGTTGCTCGGCACTACGCTCGGGCTCGTCAAGAGTGATTATGTCATCCTCGATGCTATAACCAACGCTCGCCTCAAAGAGGTTATCACGTTTGTTGCAGCCTGTAATCATCATTGCCACAGCAACAATTACTGCGCCGATAGTAAAACTTGTTTTTCTCATAACATTAGGAAATAGTTGTCAATTGACACAAAAGTACGAAATTATCCGCAAAAAAGCAAGTAATCTGCGGCGCATATAGCAATAGAGGAGCACCCAGCGGATACCCCTCTATCGTCATATATTATGCAGCCTAAGCTACCTACTCGATGCTGAGCATAGTGTGATTGGCGCTCTTAGCAGTCCTCTTTGATACCGTTGCAGATGTGCTTTCTGCTGCGAAGAACTCTTCGGCAGGCGAGCAACCAGCCTTGGTGAAGGTTATCTCCTTTGACGACCACACCTTGGTGTAGTTGCCATCCCCATCCTCGGCAACGCCAAAGAAGATGTAAGGCTCGCCAAACTCGAAGGCATAGAGGCCATTAGCCTCGGCTGCGCCCTCAGCAACAAGGCCCTCGATAAGCTGCTCGTAGGTGTAGTATGGGAAATCGAGAGCGTTCATCGCTGTGTAGTAGAACTCTACCGCCTCGGAGTCAACATTAGCGGTGATGCCCACGATTACCGTGCCTTCGAATGCAGCATAGTCGGGGTTAATAGCCGCAACCGCTGAGCCATCGTAATAGTCGCCAATCTCCAACTCGAAGTCGAGGTCGGCATACACGGTGTCGAGGGTGGTAAACTTCAAGCGGTTGAGCTTTGTTGTTGGCGCACCTGCCTGGCAGCCGAATACCAACAACTCGTACTCGGTATTAGGCGTAAGGCCCGTAGCGGTATCCTGCATAGTGCCCGAAGCATACTGCAACTTGAAGTTGTTTACGATATACTCAATAATCTCCTCGTCGCTATTATTCTCGAAGCGTGACGCCGAAACAAGCGTAGCGATATAGCTGTCGTCGTTTGTTGTTGCCACCTTCACAGTAGCCTTACGCGAATAGAGCTCCTCGACAGAGAGGGTAAACTCATTTGCCGATGCAGCCACGTTGCCCGTTGTGAAGTAGTAGGTCTCGGGCGTAGTGTTCAGCAGCGCCTCGCCATCCATGCCAAATGCCCAAAGGACAAACTCGGTGTTGGCATCAAGCTCCACGTCGAGGTGCGTAGTACCCTTATAGGCCAGCTCGCTGAAGATGAAGTTTAGGCCCTGGTCAGGGGTGTCGAAGAACGACGAATATATAGCCTTCTGCTGCTCCCAGTCGGCCTCGCAGAGCTCACGGATGACCTCGGGATCTGTGCCCTCAGGCACGTCGCTTGCCCAGAAGACACCATAGTAGTAGTAGCCATCGTAGCCCTCGGGGGTGATGTCGAACGACACATTAGGACCATCGACCTTAACATCGAAGTCGAAGTGCAAGGTATAGTCGCTAACCTCAGCGGTCTTGATTACAAGGCGAGATATCTCTGTGAGCGGTGTCAATGTTTCGTTGTCGAAGCCATAGGCATAAGCAACATAGGTGGTATTAGGCGTAACGCCAGTAAACTGGTGAGATTTTAGGTCGCCCTGATACATAAATGCCTTAGCAGCAACTGTAGCATCCGAACCAAAGGCATTGCCGAAGCCCTCGAAAATCTCGATGTCGCTGGCCCACAAAGCCTCGTCGTTGGTCATAAGGTCGCCACTCATGATATAGTCGCCATTGCCCAAGATGAAGACATAAGGCATGTTCTTGTCCTGAGGTATTACATCAAGGGTGATGGTTGTAGCGGCAGCGTTTATAAGGTTGAACTCGATAGAGTGCTTCTTACCTGCGCTCTGCTTGATCTTGATTGTTGGGTTAGGATATACTCCTGGGTAGATAACCTCGATGCGGCAGCTACGCTCCTTAGCCTCGTAGCTGGCATCAACATCGAACGAGATGCCACCATCTTCAACCGCAACATTACGCACCCAGTCGTGCTGAACATTAAACGTTAGCTCAGCGCCATCCGCAGGGTTTAGCAGTTCGTAGCCGACAACGAAATGGCCTCCGTCGGCCGAAACATCTAATGAGGTCTTCTCCAAGCTTAGCTCAGGGCTTCCCGTAGGCGTGATAGGCTCGTCGCCCTTACACCCTGTAAAGAGTGCAAGTGCAACAAGCGGACACATTATCATTAACCAAAATCGTTTCATAGAAGTAGGACTTAGGGATTATTACTCAGCAGGAGTGCCAGCTATAGGACCGCTGTACGAGCCCTTGAAGTTAGTGCCATCGGAGAGTGTCACGTCGAAATTAACATCGTAGGTGTCGCTATCGTCGTGGTAAACAAGCACCAATGTAGCATCGCTGAATGCCTTCTTGTTGCCGTTGAACATGCTATAGTTGAAGTCGATGTACTGGCCCTCCTCGCCAAGCACATATGTACCTGGCAATAGGTACATTGCCGAAGAGTCGCCTGTGCGGAGGTCGAAGTCGAAGACATACTTACCCTCGGCATCAGCCACGTTCAAGTTCCAGTTGTCTGAGTACCATCTTCTTGCAGTTACTGAGGTCCACTCGATGGTGTCGGGCATATCCTCAGGCTCGGTGATGGTCATGCCAGCAACTGTGCCAACGTATGCGAGCTTGAATGTGCGGCCATCCTGAATCTTGAACGACATATCAAAGGTATAGGTCTTAACGCTCATGTCGATAGATACCGATGCAGTTGCCTCCACAGCATTGTACTGGCCCTCGCCAGCAATGCGGATAGATGTTGCATCAACGCCGATATAGCGACCTTCAACGCTGTTGCCAAGACGGTAGTAGCCTGCCAACAAGTAGTCAGATGCAGGGCAGTAGAAGTCCATAACCAAGCGATACTGCTCAACGCCCTCGACGCTCTGAACAAATGTAGTGTACCAGTTTGTATTGCCATCGTAAGCTGTTGCCGAAGCGCCTGTGAGCATCACGTCGACGATCTCCTCAGACTGAGCTAGCGAGATGCCGTTGATAGCGCCTACATACTCAGCCTCGATAACATAGTTATCCTCCAAAGTGCCGTAGAATGTGAGTGCATAGGTCTGAGCATCCCAGTCGATAGATACGTGGAGTGAGCCTGTGAGGAACTTAAACTCGCCCTCGCCAGCAACGATGAACGACGATGTCTCGGCATCGAACTGACCAGCCTCAGCAGCACGTGTAGCCAAAGCCTCGGCCGAGGTGCTGATAACATAGCTATTGTTAGCAAGATAAGGAGCATCAAAGGCGTTGCAGATGTCGAACTTGGCCTTGTTGCCAGCGGCATCCTCGAGGTTCAATGTCCAGTTCTTGCCGTTATTAGCAGTTGAAGCAGATGCTGAGTTGAATGTTGTAGTAATAGTAGTGATGTCGATAACTGGCATGTTGTCAACGTCACCTGTATAAGTTGCCTTGAGGTGGCGACCATCCTTCAAGAAGAGGTCGATATCGAATGAGTAGGCCTTTGTGTCGGCATCGATAGCCACAACAACCTGGCCACTCTTAAGCTGAACACCATTGTCGTAGCCGTATGTAGAGTAGCGGTATGAGCTTACGCAATCAGGCTCGGTAGACTCCTTAACCTCGTAAGTACCTGCTGGGAGATAGTCCTTATCGGGATCGCCATAGAAGTCGAGGCTCAACGTATTCTCGTTGTAAGCAAAGTTATCGGCCTCGTTGGCATCCTCGTATGAGAACATCATGAAGTAGCTCGAACCATACTTAGTACCACGTGCACGTGTGTAGTTGTGCTGAATAACCTGATCGGGATCGTCCTCGGTCTGGAAAGCCTGTTCAACAAGCATTGTCTTGCCAACGCCCTCGGCAACAACAACGAGTTTGTACTCCTTTGAGCACTCCAAGCTGCTAACTGCTACCGACTCCTTAGTAGTAACATCTACCTCCTCGCCATTGAGCAACACATACTGCTCAGATGGGGTATTCTTCGAAGCGTAAAGCACCAAGTATGAGATCTTCTCGGCATTAGAATGGTTGAAGCGGAAATTCATGCTCTCGTGCGTAACCTGCACAATCTCTACTGATAGTGCAAGGGCTGCCTCAGATGTTGTTGTAACGTAGAGTGTGTTTGAACCTGCTGTCTTTGTGATGTTTCGTGCGGCAGCAACCACCATATATTCTGTCTCTGCCTCAAGCCCTTCTGCAGTGACTGTGCTACTCCCATTCTCGTCAAGCTCAACAGCCTCACCCTCCGAGAGGATTGTGTCGAGCGATGGAGCATCGGCGCCATCCTCCAAAACCATGTAGCGTGCCTCCTGGGCATCTTTAGTTGTGAGCGTGAAGGTCACAGAGTTAGAACCCTCGCTAACCTTATCGAGAGTTATTGTAGGCTGAGCCTCAACCTGTGGCTCGGGCTCGGGGTTGCAGCTATATAGGCCTAAGCTGAGAGCTGCCAATGCAAGTGATGCAAACTTTTTCATAATCAGATATAGTTTTAGTTTTTAATTATTTACGTGTAAGAACTATGTTCGATGTGCCATAGTAGTAGCCCATCCAGCCGTAGCTATCGAAGTAGTAGCCAAGACCTGGGTAGGTGTTAGGCATCGATGCTGGCGACTTGATAGTGAGGGTGTTAAAGTCAGCAGACACCTCCACTTCGAAATCGGCATTGGTGCTCACCGACGAACCATCAGCGGCCATATTGAGCATGAAGCAGTCGCCAAAGAATAGCCAGCCAACAACCGAGTTGCAAGCCTTGCCATCCATTGTTACAACGTCGCCCTCAGCAATGTTGAACACCCACTTAGGACCCCACTTCTCCTCGGCATCCTCAATCTCCATCTCGACGAGCTCTGTGAGGCCGTAGTAGTCGATGTTGCACCAGCCATCAACGGTTGCTACAAGCTGATTCATAGCACGATAGTCGTAGTTTACGTCATCAACCTTCGATAGGATGTTAACAGTAAAAGTGTTTTCCGTAGGCTCGGCATATAGGTCTGTGACGGTCTGAACGCCTGTCCACTCGCCAAGCAACTTCTCGAACAACTCCGACTCCACACGCTGCTGTGTCTGCTCCGAGAGAGTTGCAAACACCTCGCTAAGCTGGAAGCGGTTGAGCTCAGTGTCAATACCCATCACAACTGCCATATACTCAGTCTCTGGCTTTAAGCCCTTGTGCTCCATAGTCTGAGTGCCCTCCATGCGGTTGCCCACGTTCATGGCGTGGTACGACATAAAGGCATTGTCGTCCTCCAACGCCTTGAACATAGCCTCCACCTTCGTGCGCTCAGCAAAGTAGTACCAATACTCTGTCACGCCATTAGTAGGCATTAGCTCGACATTGATTGAGTGCGTGTCGATGGCTGTTGTTCCAATCTCGATGCTCTCCGACGACTCCACAATAGCAGGGGTGATAAACTCGCAAAGGACAAGCTCGTCGTCGCTGGTTGCATCCCAATAGAATGCGTAGATATAGAATTCGGTCTCGGGGCGGTAGCCAGCATTGCTGAGCACGTTGAGCTGATCGCCCTTCGAGAGCATCTGTGCCAACACCTCATCATAAGGAGTGCCTGTCAGCTCCGACATCTTTGCCGAACCCGCCTCAATCTCGGTTTTTAGTGTATCAATATCAATCTCGCCGATGCGTGCCTTAGAGATAATATCGTAGTAGTATAGCGCCTCCTTATCCTCGGGAATAATGTCGAACGTTACGGAGAATGCAGCAAGCTTATCCTCCTGCACACTTATATTAAAAAGATTGTTCTCTGGCTCTGGCTGTGGCTCTGGCTCGGGTGTAGGTGTGTCGGGCGAGCAGGCTGCCATGACCAACATTGCAAGGATGTAGAGATAAAATCGTTTCATAGGTTTTAGGTTTTTGATTTGTTTATCGTTTTTTGCTATACAAAATTAATATGCAAATGGGCGATTAACCTAAAAAATAATGTAATATTAGTATAACAATTTGAAAAATTATTATTACATTTGTATTACAAAATTAGCTATATGCCTAAATATATGAATGTTATGCTATATAACAATTTTCACCATATTTTCTTGCGCACAACACTTCTCGTTGCGATGTTTATTACTACTACATCGCTGCTTCATGCCCAAGAAATAAGTTCGAAAACACTCACTCGCAACATCGAGAAGTTTCAGCAATATCGCACCTCGGAGCGTGACCGTGCCTACGACTATGCCATGCTCGTACTCTCGGATGTCGACTCTACTGCCGTAAGCGAGGATATAGCTATGGTCTGCGACTTTATGTCGGAGTATTCCGAGAGTACCCTGCACAGCTACAACGATGCATTGCAATATCGCAAAAGATCGTACGCCATATATGAAGCACTATCCAACGAGCCATGTCTTGCTCGCACATGCGCACTTCTTGCTCGCATATACCTACGCAACAACGACTACCATAGCGCTTTTAGCAATGGCACACGAGCTCTCGAAGAGGGCCGCAGATTGGGCGACTCAACCACCGTGCGTGAAGCCTACTTAGCTCTCGAACAGGTTGACTATTTCTATCATAGCGACATTAGGCGTGCCATGAGCTACAACACAAAGGTAGCTGACAGCTACGACAGTCGTGAGGAGGCCCACCAGGCGGTGCGTGCGCTCAACAACCGCTTTCACTACAACCTCTCGCCCGAGGATGTTAACACAATTATCGTTCGAGGAGAGGCTATATGCAAGGAGTATGGCTTCAACGACCAGCTTGTAAACCTATACCTTAATGCTGCTATGCAGGAGTTTATGTTTGAGGACATGGCCTCTACGGTCAAGTATCTCGAACTTGTCGAGCCCCTGATATCAAATTTCAAGGAGGAGGGCTACTACTACTCGGCACGAGGCTTCTATCATCTCAACATTGGCAATGACACTCAGGCTATTGCCGACTTAAAGCGCTCGATAGGCCTACTCAGCCAAGGCGACTTCGACACCAAGAATGTTCACTCCTACTTCTTGCTGCAAGACATCTACTATCGCCAGGGCAGATACCGTGAGGCATATGATGCGCTTATGTCGTTTGCCGAGACCTACACTCATCAGCACAACACCCAGAACATTGTCGAGCTATCGTTGCTCATCAGCGACATGGAGCTTAGCCATGCACAGCAAGAGCACCTGCGCCGTGAAGAGATTCACGCTCAGGAGATTGCCAACAGCCGCATGGTCACACGCTTCTATATTCTCTCCGTTGTTGTCATCCTCATTGTCGGCGTTTTGCTCTACTCTCGCTATCGCCTCGAACGCAGAAACCGTGACCTGCAACGTGCGCAGGCCGAGCAGGAGCTAAACTACAAAAATGAGATTATCAAGATTCAGCGACTGCAACAGTATCAGGAGCAAAACAGCATCGACAAGATTGTTGACGAGCTAAATTCAGCCATCAACATCGGCGATAACAAGGAGATGCGTGCCGAGCTACGCCGCATTATTAGACAGCTGCGCAGCGACATAACGGGTGCTGGCGACTGGGCAGAGGTGGAAAAGACGCTTGCTGATGGCAACGACGCATTCTACGAGTGTCTACTGAAACAGCACCCAAACCTCACAAAGAACGAGCGCAAACTTTGCCTGTTCATCCACATGAAGATGTCGACAAAGGATATTTCGAATATTACAAACCAGAGCATAGGCAGCATCAACGTTGCACGCTCACGCCTGCGCCACAAGTTTGGGCTCACGGGCGACGATAAGTCACTAATAGCCTATCTCGATAGGTTTGCAACATTAGACAAACAGAACTAACCCCATAATTTATGAGAGAGATTGATCCAAAGACAACAAATCGAGCAAAGGCCTACGAGCTGTGGATGAAGTCGCCAATGCCAATGGTTACGATGACCAAGACGTTTGATATCACACATCTACGCCGCCTATCACGCCGCACGGGCGCTAAGCTTAATATGCTCATGTGCTATGCCATTGTCAGGGCGGCATCCAAGTTTAGAGAGTTCTACCTGCTGCCCGTAGGCGACAAGCTCATTGAGTATGACAACCTTGCAATCAACACTATTGTTATGACTCGTGATGGCGGCATCAACACCTGCGACATACCATATAGCGATGATATACATACATTTGCAACCGACTATCTGCAACTCACTGCTGAGGCAAGCAACGCCGACACTGACATCACGCTCAATGGCAGCTACATGGTTATTGGCAGCTCGGCACTAACCAAATGCGAGCTCGACTCAGTAACGAATCTATATGCGGGATGGTGCAATAATCCGTTTGTGGTGTGGAGCAAGTATCGAAAGAGTTTGTTTCGCACCACCCTACCACTGTCGTTTCAGTTCCATCATACCCAGATGGACGGCCCAGTGTCGACAGCATTCCTTAATGAATTGCAACACGTCATGAACAGTATTGAGTACTAAGCAGATTGCAAACATCACATATAAAAAAACATATAGGCCGACGATTTGTCGGCCTATATGTTTATATCATGTTGCAATTCGACTAATCACCCCAAGGAATCACAGTCTCTCCCTCTAAGCCTGGATCGATACCGAAACCACCTGTACCGTAGTTTGTTGTAAGCATACGGCCCTTGATAATTGTCTCCATGTTACGCTTCAATGGCACAACGATACCGGTAAAGTGGCTGATCTTCTCACCCTCTATGGTACCATCGCTATTGATAACATAGTCACCATCATAGAACTCGATGTTTAGCTTAACGTTGGTCTGCTTACCGTTAACGAATACCCAATCACGGAAGAGCTCAAGGTTACCATCTTCATCGTAAGTTGGCCTTGTGATGAACGTACGAGTAGGCTCAAAGTAGTTAGGCTTCTGCTCCTCGACGTTGTAACCTGCTGATACATACTGGGTATATGTCACAATAGCAGTAATATCTTGCTCACTCTTACCATTCTTTAGGAAGTCGTCAGCATCCTCAGTGATACATTTAAACCTACCCATTGGTCGATCAAGACGATAATATGGACTACTATTCTCAGGCTCGTCCACATTTTCTGGTATTGTCTGACCTTCGGGTGTTGGCTCAGGGAAGTGGATATGGTAGTCACCTGATAAGTAGTAATACTTTGTAAGATCAAACTCAGCAGTAGCAGTATAAACATCCTTATCGTCGTTGTTGACTACCACCTCGTCAGAGTATGTGATCTTACGCAAGTCCTCAGTCTTGTAGTACCAACCATTTGTAAACCATGTCTCGAGATTAGCATCCTTAGCACTGCCCTGAACATAGTCACACCAGAACAACACCTTATACTTTGTTGGGTTAACATTGAATGTAGCCTCAACCATATCCAAGATACCATCAGCATCATCCTTCTGATCCTCAACAAAGAATACCTGACGCTCTACAAATACTGACTTAGATGATGTTACCTCATAGAGATCAACAACATAGCGCAAGCATACATCCTCCTCGAAGCGTGAGCCAAGAGGCATTGTATTCTGAGCACGAACAACGTATGACACTTCACCTGGCTCGATCTTAACGTCGGTAAAGTACTCAGGTGCAGTAGTATTGATCTTACACTGCACAGTAATAGTGATCTCCGGCTCATCGGGATACTGGTGGATGGTCTGCTCGCAGCCTACGATAGTAAGCAGCGCCAGAAGCATCATTACGATATGTCGTATTCCTCGGAACATCACTTATTGTTAATATTACTTATTCTCTAAATTACTCTTTCTTAGTCTTGGGCTATATACCCAATATTACTCGTTTCGGACTCCTACTTCGATGCCTTATCGCTCTTGGACTTCTTAGCTCTATTTTTTGAGTAGTCGAATCTATATGAGAAGTCGATACCCAAACGTGTAGGGCCGAAATATGGTCGGCGAATAGTCTCGATGTAACGACCATTTGTTACACCCTCATATACGTCGTACATAACGTCGAGGTAACCAAGACCTACGGTAAACTCAACACCCCAATTTGAGCTCTTGCCCAATGGCATAGCATAACCATAGCTAAGACCAACACCCCATAGAGCACGGTTGCGAGGGTTGTTAGGATCGCTATGATCGCCATCCTGGAAGCGGTGGCCGCCAAGCTGCACGTTAAATCCTGAAACAGGAACGTGAAGACCTACAAAGTGGCCCTTAACCAATGACTCGCCAAACCAGTAGCGGATCTCAGGCTGGATACCGAACACTCGCATCTTAAGGTCACGACGGAAATAGTCGTATGGCGAGTAGTGGCCCATAACGTCGAATGAGAGGTATGGAGTGATACGCACCTCAGCACCTGCGTTGATAATCATCAAGGGTACCTCGAGGGCATTCATCTTAACATTAATAAGAGGTCTACGCGACTCCAATTCCTTACCAGCAACACCCTGAAGCTGAGAATCAAGACCTTGCTTCATTGTTGGATCGGCGCCCTGCATAGCCTCAGGATCTACAAAATCTGGTGTCTGCGCCGAATCTACGTCAGCACCCTGCTCCGACTGCTGCCCTGATTCTACCACAGCACCCTCCTCTGATCCTGACTCAGACTCGGTTTCCGTTCCAGTCTCTGACTCTGTTGCCTGCTCCTGCTCTGGCTCTGGCTCCTGATCCGCAGGACGAACAGTAACAACAATAAACCACGCATTACGCATCTGCACGAAGTAGCGCTGGTTCATGAGTCGCCAAATTGCACCATTATCGAGTCGGCGCAACTGAGGAATACGACCATCCAAAGGACGGCCCTGAGAATCCTTAACAACTGGATACTCGGTCTTCAAGATTCGAAGAACATCCTCACGACGAGGAAGAGTTGCATCCTCTGTAACGAGCTGAATAAGGTGATCCCAAGCAATATACTGGTCGTTACGCACGATGACATCCTCGGTGATATCGAGGCGACGACGAACGAACTTCTCGAGCGAAATCATACGTCCGTGACTCAACTTACGGTTGAAGGTCGATGGACCTTCAGGTGAGGCAGTACCACAGAACTCGATTGACACAATCTCGATGAGAGAATCCTGCGAAAGGGTGTTAAACAACGAGTCGATGCGCTCTAGCATCACAGCATTCTTACGATACTTAGGATCGATGTCAATGCTATTAATACGGAAATCCACGCAAATACTACGACGATCATCCGACTGCCACTCCTCGGCAAGACGAACATCCTGCGCAAAAGAGATGGCGGGCAGGATAAGTGTCGTCATCACGAGCATAAGCGTAATACGTATGTTATTTTTCTTGAGCATTGCGACTATTTTGTCGTTTAATTGTCGTGTTTTTATCGTGTTGTTGTTGGCATTGCGACCAAATCTGCCACTCGGACAGAGCATGCGCCGCTGGTCAACAACATCGCAACCACTTGACTTATAACACGATAGGTGGTTATTCAGCCAAATGTATGCACAATTGTTTCAGCAAAGATATTAATTTTATTTTATTCTGCAAAAGATTTTCAGTTATTCTTTGATTTATGATTGATATTGAATGTCGTAATTCTGGGTTATATGGTCAAAACATATCTATTTCTTGCCAAAAACTTGACGTTGAACGGGTGTCATATCCCCTCGTTTCTTACACAAATCACAGCCGAACACACCCTCATCGGATGCTACAATTAGACAAATATTAGGCCCTAACACCACAAAACAAAGGCTCTCGGAGATTAGGGTTGTGCACCCTTTAATCGTCCGAGAGTAGTCTGCGTGGGGAGACTCAAACCTTAAACTTGAAGATGTCGGTAAGATAGGTGTCCAAAAACATCAGCTCGTGGTCGTCCTGAAAGACATCGTTAAGAAGCAGGTCCTCCTCGCTAAACAGTTGTAGTGTGCGATTGTCGATTTCACCCATAGGCATACGTTATTGAGGTTAACTACTACAATAACGCACGCACCAACGGGATATTGTGCAGGCCGACTAATTCAGCACAATATTTTTCTCTTTGATCATCCTGCGTAGGTTGATAAGCGCATAGCGCATACGTCCTAAGGCGGTGTTTATGCTCACCTCGGTCTGCTCGGCAATCTCCTGAAACGAGAGCTTCGAGTAGTAGCGTAGGCGCACCACCTCCTGCTGCTCGTCAGGAAGCTGGTCGATAAGGTTGCGCACGGTCTGCTCCACCTCGCCCTGCACAAGCTCGTCCTCGGTGGTTGGCTCCGAGAAGCGCATGGTGCCTATTAGGTCGTAGCCCGCCTCCGACTCGTTGACCTGCTTGCTCGCCTTCTCACGACGAAAATAGTCGAGAACACGGTTGTGGGCTATGCGTAGCACCCATGAGAGAAACTTGCCTGAGTCAACATAGCGTCCCTCATCAATGACCCTTACGGCTTTGATAAATGTCTCTTGGAAGATGTCGTCGGCAACGTCGTCATCCTTGACCATCATGCCGATATAGTTGCGCACACGCTGACTGTGGCGCTCAATAAGTTCAGATATTGCACTCCTATCCCCCGAAAGGTAGTTGTTGAGTAACACATGGTCGCTCAAAACATTCACATTCGCGTTCATACTCTCTATATATTAAATTAGTTCAAGAGCAGAGATGTTTCGATAGGCGTAGAAATTTTCGTAGTTAATATTGTTGTTTTCGGCTGCAAGATATGAATAAGTTTTTAATCTGCAAAATTTTATTTCGACCACCATCTGCACGCTCCACGACATAAAATATCAATGCGAGCGACACAAACATCATGCCAATCAACGAGTTATGCGACCACCAATGGCCGATTGAACGAATTTACAAAATCAGCGAAATGACAAAAAATAGCGGTGAAAAGACTTACAGGTGAAAGGTTAAAGGTGAGAAGTGAGAGGTTTGGTGTGCTTAGCGCCAGGTCAAAGAGTAGTGAGTAAAGAGTAATTAGTAATATTACCCAGAGCTTTAGCGGAATTATCCAGTACTACATAGAGCGTTAGCGGCTCTACCCATAAGATATGGTCGAAACAGAGCAAAAAAAGAGTCTGCCGCAGCAGACTCTTTTATTATAATGTTGACTTCGACTCGATAGCCACCTCTCGGCTGACCTTCGAGATTAGGCCCTGAAGAACGTTGCCTGGGCCGAGCTCCGTAAACTCGGTGATGCCGTCGGCAATCATTCGCTCGCTAATTTGTGTCCAACGCACAGGGGCGGTGAGCTGAGCAATGAGGTTCTTCTTGATCATATCAGCATCGGTATAAGGCTGAGCGTCGACATTCTGATATACAGGGCACGATGGCGTCATAAACTCTGCCTCGGCGATAGCTGCCTCGAGTTCCTGACGTGCTGGCTCCATGAGTGGCGAGTGGAAAGCACCACCAACAGGCAGACGCAACGCACGACGAGCACCCGCCTCCTTGAGCTTCACGCAAGCCTCGTCAACAGCAGCATCAGCACCCGAGATAACGAGCTGGCCTGGGCAGTTGTAGTTAGCGCCAATAACAACGCCATCAACCGATGCGCACACATCCTCGACAGTCTTATCATCGAGGCCGAGCACCGCAGCCATGCCTCCAGGGTTCTGCTCGCAGCACTTCTGCATAGCCATAGCTCGCTTAGACACAAGCTTTAGGCCATCCTCGAACGACAAAGCGCCAGCAACAACCAATGCCGAGAACTCGCCGAGAGAGTGGCCAGCAACAGCGTCGGGCTTAACGCCGAGCGCCTTAGCCAAAATCACAGAGTGGAGAAAGACTGCAGGCTGCGTAACCTTAGTCTGCTTAAGTTCCTCGGGGGTACCCTCAAACATGATGTCGGTGATGCGAAAGCCGAGAATCTCGTTAGCCTTCTCGAAGAGCTCCTTTGCCTCGGGCACATTATCGTAGATCTCTTTGCCCATGCCTACAGACTGAGAGCCTTGGCCTGGAAATACATAAGCGTGTTTCATGCTATTTATCAAAAAGTTATGGGCTGATGCCCAATGTTTCACATATTAAAAACGCACAAAGGTAATAATATTTTTGGAATGCGAGTAGATGTTTAGAATTTTTACGCATATTTGCGGATCACATAAGGCATTAACAACAGATGTGGGAGGTTTTTGAAACCTCCCACATCTGTTGTCTTATATCTCATATTTCGACTTCGCTGGCAACGCCCTGTCGAACGACTCGAGCAACGTAGCACGAAGCTCGGTGTAGCGCTCCTCGCTGAGCTGCACATCGTTGATACACACGAGCTTATGCGTTGGCTGCTCGATAAACTTGCGTAGCTTCGATGTCGACACCACGCCCACCGAGAAGTGCTTCTTCGACAGACGCTCATTAATAATCTTACCCCTGAGATACATGTAGTCGAGATAGAGATATTGGTTTAGGTTCTTTGCCGAGCGTGTGGTGGTCATCGAGCCGACAATCTCATCGCCAATCATCGAATAGAGCGCCTTAACCTCGCTCTTGAGCATAGGCTGACACACATGCTGAGGGCGCAAGAACATAGGCTGAGGCCTACGTCCCAAGGCTCGACGTGCAGTAGAGTCGGAGTTGTAGCATATCTTCTTGAACATGTCGAACCTAAAGAGGTGGTAGCTCATGCCCAGCACACCCCTGCCATCACGGAAAAAGTCGGTAGGCTTGCACTCCTTCAAGGGGAAGATGTCGTCGTTAAAATATATGTACTCCTCGTCCAAATCCGAGATGTTGTGCAGATGCATCTCAATAGGGTTGCAGTTGAACGTAGGCAACAGATGCTCAGGGATTATATTCTTGTGCAACACCACGTTAACCTCATTGCGGTTGAGCCACTCAGGCACCTGGCTCTCGCCCGACACCACAAGGTGCACCTTACGAATAAAGGGCATGTTGCGCTCGATGCCACGAAACAGATACCTCAGCGTGCCCCAATCTCTGAATCTTTTTTCGAGAATCGGGGTATTAGTATGCCTCTCATACTCTGCCTGCCACACAGGGTCCAGGCCATTGACATATGTAATTACAATATCCATTACTCTTCAAGAGTTGATTTTCCAAATTTCACTGCCTGCTTCTCGGGCGTATGCCTCCACCTATTGTGCGACCATAGCCACAACTCGGGTTGCTCCTTGATCATCGCCTCAAGACGCTCGACGTAGCGACGTGTAATCTCCTTTGGTGCCACCTCCTCAACGCCATCGTATATCTCGTCGAAACGTATCGAATACTCGCCAGCACGAATACGCTTATTGTAGCAGAAATAGACTGGAAGATGAAACTTTAAGGCGATCTTCTCACCACCCTCAACAAATGCTGTCTTACGATTTAGGAAGTCATACCACACAGTGTCGGCATATAATAGTGGTGACTGATCTGATATAAGGCCAATAGCCATGCCCGCAGCGTTATCGCGATTACGCAAAAAGAAGCGCATGGTATCCTTCATAGGTACCTGACTGACGTTTGGCGAAAAGTTGCGCAAGCGACGATAATAGCACTCAAAAACCTTGCTCTTTAGGGGGTGATAGACACCCACCAACTGCGACTTAGCAAACCATGTCCACAGCAAGAAATACTCCCAGCAACCAAAGTGTGCAGCCATAGCTATCCAATTTTTGCCAGCCATACGTTCACGATGCTCCTCGCCATTTTCCCAGTGGATATATTGCTCTTTATCAGATGGTTCAGCACCCGCAAGTGATATTGTATCGACAACTATCTCAGCAAGGAAAGAGTAGAACTTACGCATTATGCGACGTATCTCCTTATCGCTCTTCTCGGGAAACGAATGGCGCAAGTTCTGCAACACCACACGGCGGCGATAGCGCACAACGAAGAATAGCACAAAGATAAATGGCTGAAACACTCCGAAGCGCACCCAGCGAGGCATGAGGTGCATAAAACGGCTGAAGCCCCACAGAAGCTCCAACCCTATGCGCTGCCATATATTTAGCTTTATGTCGCTCATCGTCGTTTCGGTTTTATTAGGCAAATATAGGTAAAATATGGCAATATCACAAATCTTGCTCAGCGAGACTCTCCTCCACAGCACGCATCGCCATGTCGTAGTCGAAGCCTAACGACAGGGCATAGCGCAGCAGCTTGCCACGTAGCTCATACTCCGACGAATATTTCGTCGTGCGCATCTTGCGACGCAGCTTCTCCACAAGACGTGGTAGCTCATCATCGCCATCAAGCTGTCTAAGAGCCTCGCTTATAACCTCCCGACCAACACCCTTCTGGCGCAGCTGCATAGCAATCTTGCGAGCTCCCCAACCCGACATACGTGACTTCTCACGCACATAGGCCTCGGCGTAGCGGCCATCGTCGATAAACCTATCGCTAATGAGCCTGTCGAGAACTCCCTGACGCTCAGCCTGTGGCACCTGCCACGTATGCATCAGGCGCAGAGCATCGCCCGACGACTTCTCGCTACGGGCACACAGACGCATAAGCGACTGCAAGGCTTGCTGAGCACTCTTGGGCTTACGCTCACGAGGTTTGGGTGCTACTCTCTCTTCTGGGCACATATCATTCGTGGTTTTGCTCTAAAATCCTCACGCACAACGATATTGGCATAGCCCTCAGTTCTGAGCATATCCTCCATCTCGTGAGCAAAATTCTCGTAAATCTCGAAGTATAGTTTGCCACCCTCGCTTAGGATTTGGCGTGCAGTGCGAGCTATTGAGCGATAAAAGAGTAGCGGATCGTCATCCTCGACAAACAGAGCTATCTGAGGCTCGTGGTCGATGACATTGCGGCGCATCAACTTCTTATCGCTCAGGGGAATATATGGCGGATTCGACACCACCACATCGACCTTAGCATCAACCTTTTTCGTAAAATCACCGAGCGCATCGCCCTCGACAAGGAGTACGTCCGACGCATATTTCTCGGCATTGCGGCGAGCAATAGCCAGCGCCTCAGCCGATATGTCTATACCCCACACCTTGCTCTTTGGCACCCTACGGCGCAGTGCCAAGGCTATACATCCCGAGCCTGTGCAGACATCAACAATCTTGGCATCGGCACTCGCTTCCGAGGCTATCCACTCGACAAGCTCCTCGGTTTCGGGACGAGGGATGAGCACACCTTCGCCAACCTCCAACTCCATGTCGTCGAACGAGGCTACACCTATAATATATTGCACTGGTCGCCACTCTCGCAGCTGCTCAATAATACTATCTAAATCGCTAATTACAAGCTCTTTATTAGGCTCAACAAGAAGCTCGTTGCGAGTAATACCGCCCTTCGACAGCACTATCATCTCGGCAACCTGACCTCCTTCGGCCTCGCCATATAGCTCCGAGGCCACGTCACGAAGCTGACGAAAGACCTCTCTACGCGTTGCCATAGTGTTGCAATCTTAGGTCGGCAAGAGCAAAGGCCACCATAGCCTCGACAACAACCATCGCTCGGCGTGCTATGCAGGCATCGTGACGGCCACCAATATGCAGCTCCTCGATGGTGTTGCTCTCAAAATTATATGTATGCTGGGCTTGGGCGATGCTTGGCGTAGGCTTGATAGCAACACGCACAACAATGTCGTTGCCATTGCTTATGCCGCCGTTTATGCCTCCCTCATTATTTGTCGCTGTCACACCCATGTCGTTGATTATACAGTCGTTACGCTCCGAGCCATAGCGCTTAGTGCACTCGAAGCCATCGCCAAACTCTATGCCCTTAACACCAGGTATCGAGAACACGAGGTGTGAGATGACACTCTCCACCGAGTCGAAGAATGGCTCGCCAAGTGAGCGCTCTACGCCCGACACTCGGCACTCAACAACACCACCCACAGAGTCGCCATTAGCACGTGCCTCGGCAATAACCTGCTCGAACAGAGCCTCGTCGGTTGTTCTTCCAACCCTCTTCAAGCGTGTTTCGAAGTTATAATATTTGAGCACCTTCTTAGCTACCACGCCCGCAGCAACCAGAGCCACAGTCATGCGACCAGAGGCCATGCCTCCACCCGCAAGATTATACTCCTCGCCATACTTTCTACGCTGCGTAAGGTCGGCATGCGAAGGTCGTGGATGAGCAACCAGATGCGAGTAGTCGCCCGACTTGGTATTTGTATTTAGGAATTTTATAGTTACCCTCTCGCCCGTAGTAAAGCCCTCAGCATCAACGCCTTCAACGATAGGCACATCGGACTCACGACGAGGTGTCTCGCCCTTAGACTGCGGACGGCGGCGATCTAAGTCGTTAACAAAATCCTCCACACGCAGCCCTATGCCCGCCGGAACGCCATCGAGCACAACGCCCAACTCGTCGGAGTGCGAAGCCCCGAAGATGGTCATGCGTAGTATGTTACCGAAACTATTATTCACTCTACTTTATCTTTAATGACTCCAAGTCCTCGAAAAACGATGGATAGCTCTTTGCCACACACTCTCTATTTTTTATCGTAAGCTCCTCGTCGAGGCGTAAGGCTGTTATTGCCAACGACATAGCCACACGATGATCGTCGTGGCTGTCTACCTTAGCAGCATGCACCTCGCCACCAACAATACGCATAACATCCTCGTCGTAGTCGAGCTCGATGTCGATGCCGAGCTTCTCGTACTCATCTCTAAGCACCTCGGCTCTATCGCTCTCCTTGCCACGCAAGCGCCTAATACCATAAAGTGTCGACACACCCTCAGAGGCCGCAGCCAACGCCACAAGAGCGGGGAATAGGTCGGGACACTGCGTAGCATCAAACGTGAAGGCCTCGAGATGGCGATGAGCAACAGTGATGCTATCCTGCTCGATGATGAGCGATGCTCCGGCACGCTCCAAAGCACGACATATTGCCGTGTCGGCCTGACGTGACAGAGTAGATATATTAGATATTGTAACCTCGCCAGCGATGGCCGCAGCAACCATCATAGTAGCCGCCGAGCTCCAATCGCACTCGATGGTATAGTCGATAGCCTCGTAGTGCTGACCACCCTCGACATAAAATTCGGAGTAGTCGCCCTCGTGATACATAACCTCAACACCAAAGCGTTTGAGCGTATCGAGCGTCATGTCGAGGTATGGCGTAGACACTGCGCCATGCACCTCGATAGTGGTGTCACGCTCGGCAACAGGCAGGGCTATGAGTAGTCCTGTGATAAACTGCGACGACATAGAGCCATCTACCGTCACACGTCCGCCACGCATAGGGCCACAAACCTCGATAGGCAGTCTGCCGCCACCATCACGCACCTCGACACCAAGCTCCTTCAAAGGCTCAATCATCATGGCCATAGGGCGATGCTTGAGCGTACCCTCGCCGTCGATGCATAGTGCCTTGTCGTGGAGCGAGGCAATAGGCGTGAAGAGACGAGCAGCAAGGCCCGACTCGCCAACATTCAACGTATCTACTTTGGGCGATAGTCCGCCCTCGATAACAAGTGTGTTTTGGTCAATAATCTCGACTGAGGCACCTAAGGCCTCGATAGCAGCAATAGCCGAGCGAGTGTCGTTGCACAGCTCTATGCCACGAAGTGTTGTGCGTCCCGAGGCCAGAAGTGCGGCGGCCAAGGCACGCTGAGCATAGCTCTTAGAACATGGAGGTGTTACCCTACCTTGCAGTCTATTCCCTAAAGGGACCGTACTATCCATATATGGTTGTTATTCGTTGTCGTCAAAATCGTCATCGTCATCCTCCGTTGGCTCGCTCACATGGCCCAAGGCACGGAGTGCCTCCTCACGGTCACGCTCCTCCTGCTCACGCTGCTGACGCTTCATCTGTGGCGATGTACGAAGCTCGAAGTTGCTACCCAAATATACACGACGCACCATCTCGTCGGCAGCCAGATCCTCGGCAGTACCGGTCTTTAGGATCTTACCCTCGTAGAGGAGGTATGTACGATCGGTGATAGCGAGAGTCTCGTCGACATTATGGTCGGTGATGATAACTCCGATGTTTTTATCTTTGAGCGTACCCACGATGCTCTGGATATCCTCAACAGCGATAGGATCGACACCCGCAAAAGGCTCGTCGAGGAGGATGAACGATGGGTTGATGGCCACAGCACGGGCAATCTCGGTACGGCGACGCTCGCCACCCGACAGCTGGTTACCATAGCTCTTGCGCACCTTCTGCAAGCGGAACTCCTCGATAAGCTGCTCGACACGCTCCTTCTGATACTGACGCGAGAAATTTGTCATCTCCAACACAGCACGAATATTATCCTCGACAGTGAGGTGGCGGAACACCGAAGCCTCCTGAGCGAGGTAGCCCACACCCATCTGAGCACGTCGAAATACTGGCAACTTAGTGATGTCGGTCACCATGCCGTTGTCATCCTCGAGAAATATTCGGCCCTCGTTGGGTTTGATAAGACCTACGATCATGTAGAATGTTGTAGTCTTACCTGCACCGTTAGGACCAAGCAAACCTACAATCTCGCCCTGACGCACATCGATAGACACGTGATTAACGACAGTACGTGATTTATAGGATTTTACCAATTCGCTTGTGAATAATCGCATCTTTTTCGTAAATTTTTCGCAAAGTTATCACTATTTTTCAAAAAAATATATTACATTTGGGTAAAATTTTTCACGACACGAATTATGGAGACCATACACGAAGGTATTTTGCACGAGAAACTGCACGAATATTTTGGATTTTCTTCGTTCAAAGGTAATCAGGAGGCGGTGATTAAAAATGTGCTTGAGGGCAAAGACACGTTTGTGCTCATGCCCACAGGCGGTGGCAAGTCGTTGTGCTACCAGCTACCCGCTTTGATCATGGACGGTGTGGCCATTGTCATATCGCCACTCATTGCGCTGATGAAAAATCAGGTGGATGCAATGCGTACCTTCTCAACAGAGTCGGGCATTGCTCACTTCCTAAACTCGTCGCTCAACAAGTCGGCTATTGCACAGGTGCGCCAAGATGTTTTGGAGGGCCGCACCAAGCTCCTGTACTTCGCTCCCGAGTCGCTAACCAAGGAGGACAACATCGCCTTCTTGCGCAAGATAAAAATATCGTTCTACGCCATCGACGAGGCACACTGTATCTCGGAGTGGGGCCACGACTTCCGACCTGAGTATCGTCGCATTCGCCCTATCATCAACGATATTGGCGCAGCACCTCTCATCGCCCTCACAGCAACAGCTACACCTAAGGTGCAGATGGACATCCAGAAAAACCTGGGCATGACAGATGCTACGGTCTTCCGCTCATCGTTCAACCGTCCAAACCTCTACTACGAACTACGCCCTAAGCACAACGTAGACCACGACATAATCCGCTTCATCAAGCAGAATAGCGGCAAGAGCGGTATCAT
>JAEIGA010001212.1_pt1 | contig 39717 bp, 35 predicted proteins | sample 9270691 | NCBI WGS metagenome assembly JAEIGA01 (sample SAMN17057246, study PRJNA624740) | gut metagenome | biome: biome; isolation source: fecal sample | host: Bos grunniens | place: China: Xizang | collected 2019 | reverse complement strand
ACCGGTATTTGAATAACCTTCGGTATCCAAAACCAAAACATTCACATTTTCACCACTGTGCAATATATGATCCAAACCGCCATATCCAATATCGTATGCCCAACCGTCACCACCAATAATCCAAACGGCTTTATCAACCATTTCACCGACCAAACTTTCGGCCAATCTGGCACGTGGCCCGTCGATTTTCGCCAAACGTTTACGCAGTTCGGATTCTATTTCACGTTGTTTGGCCGAATCAATTTCGTCAAACAAACCTTCTACATTTTCAATTCCCAATTCGAACAATAACGCTTTTAAGTTTGCACGTTTTTGATTCAATGCCAAACGCATACCCAAACCATATTCTGCATTATCTTCAAACAATGAATTTGACCACGCCGGACCACGCCCTGCCCCATCACGGGTCCAAGGTGTCGTCGGCAAATTCGCCCCATAAATTGATGAACACCCCGTCGCATTTGCAACAACCATACGATCACCAAACAGATGCGACAACAATTTTACATATGGCGTTTCACCACACCCCGCGCACGCACCCGGAAATTCAAAATAGTGCGGCAACAATTCAACATGCTTTGGAATATTCAAATTCAATTTTTCACGTTCAATATCCGGCAACTTTTCCGCGGCATTAAATGCGGCCTGTTGTTCCGCCATAACATCACGCGCCGGCGCCATAGACAACGCACCAACCGGACAATTCTTTACACAAATATTACACCCCGTACAATCCGCAGGCGAAATATTAATTGTGAAATACATATTTGGCCCCAATTCCGGTGTTTTCATTGGAACGACACGAATACCTTTGGCACGCGCATCTGCAACTTGGTCTTCTGTTAATGCCTTGATACGAATAACCGCATGTGGACACAGCATAGAACATTTTCCACACTGGATACATTTATCGATATCAACGGTCGCCACTTTATCCGATATAGCACGTTTTTCATATTTTGATGTACCAACCGGATATTGCCCACCACCAAACGGTCCATCGACACGGAATCTGGACACCGGTATTGCATCGCCACGTTGCGCCGCCATTTCACCCAAAGTACCTGCAATTTCCGCCGGCGCTTCTTCGGTCATAGCCGGCACAAAATCCGGTGCAAAATTCGACACCGACGATGGAACATTGTATTTATGCAAAAACTCTGCTGCTTTATCAACCGCCGCCCAGTTTGCCGCCACAACATCCATACCCTTCTTTTTATATGTCTTTTCAATTGCAACTTTGGCACTTTGCGCGGCCACATCCGGATCAATAACGTGTGTCAAATTAAAGAAGTTCAACATAATAAACGTATTAATACGATTGCCCAGTCCCAATTCGGCTGCTGCACGATTCGCATCCAAGAAATATACATTTGCGCGAATACGTATCAAATGTTCTTGAACATCACGTGGCAAATTCGCAAATGCCACATCCGGTGCCATGGACGTATTAATCATAACCGTTCCACCCGCACGCAAACCGGTAAACACATCAAAACGCTGTGCAATCATAAAGTTTGAAACACTGATAAAATCTGCAACTTCTACCAAATATTGGCTTTTAATTGGCGCATCTGAAAATCTGATATGCGACGCCGTCAAACCACCCGATTTTTTCGAATCGTACACCGCATACGATTGAGGATATAAATCAGAATTTTCACCAACAATCTTTACAATATTTTTAACCGCCCCAACGGTACCGTCACTGCCGATACCATATAATACAGCGGTCTTAAAGTTCGGATCTTCGACCGAAAATGCCGGATCTGTTTTTAACGACAATCCCATCAAATCATCATCAATACCCACTGTAAAATTATGTGTTAATGTGCCACGCATTAAATTTTCAAAAACCGCTTTGACATCACGTGGCTTAAATTCTTTGGACCCCAAACCATATCGTCCACCAAACACCTGTACACCATCACCAACGACGGATTTTACATCTTGGTATAATGGTTCACCGATGCTGCCCGGTTCTTTGGTTCTATCCAAAACCGCAATACGTTTTACGGTCTTTGGCAAAGCGTTCAAAAACGCATCCACAGGGAACGGACGATACAAATGCACTTTTACAACCCCCAATCCCGCCGGCAAATGCGCCAAAGTTTCTTCTATGGTATCAACGGCACTGCCCATTGCGACAATGACATTTTCGGCATTTTCATCGCCCACATAGTCCACCAAATTATAACGACGTCCCGTCAATTCGGCGAATTTATCCATCATATCTTGTACAATTTGTGGTGTTTTTACGTACAATGGGTTTGCTGCTTCGCGACCTTGGAAATACACATCTGGATTTTGTGCCGTACCGCGAATTGTTGGATTATCCGGTGTCATACCACGCGCCCTGTTTTCCAAGACCAAAGATTCAGGAATCATTTCACGCAACACATCATCATCAATACGCGTTAAACGTGATTCTTCGTGACTGGTACGAAAACCATCAAAGAAGTGCAAGAATGGCACACGACTGCGCAAAGTTGCCGCATGCGCAATGGCCGCCATATCGTGGGCCTGTTGCACGTTATGTGACGACAGCATTGCAAAACCCGTTGAACGCACCGACATAACGTCACTGTGGTCACCAAAGATAGACAATGCGTGTGTCGCCAGCGCACGCGCCGCCACATGCATAACAAATGGTGTTTGTTCACCCGCAATTTTATACATATTTGGAATCATCAACAACAAACCTTGGGATGCGGTAAATGTTGTCGCCAACGCCCCCATCTGTAACGCACCGTGCATTGCACCGGCCGCACCGGCTTCAGATTGCATTTCAATAATTTCGGGCATTGCCCCCCAAATATTTTTTTTATGTTGGAACGACCATTCATCGGCCAATTCACCCATTGTACTACTTGGGGTAATTGGATAAATCGCCGCAAAATCGACACATCTGTACGCAACGTCTGCCGCCGCCCAGTTTCCATCAACAATCAATTTAGATACCATGATACATCCTTAATACTATTTTTATCCCGAATATCATACCCCCAAAAAGTAATCAACGCAAGAATTATAATCAAGTTTACCATTGACAAATGTGCATTTTTGTATTACATAGAATAAAAACGAACCAAAGGGCACAAGATGATAATTAGTAACTCTAAATCTGGGAACTATGTAACGGATGATTACAAAGTATTCATTCTGGACCGTTTTACATCAGACACATCCAATGAATTGATTGGTAATTTGTCGTCCATGGTGTATTCATTGCCAGCGCAACAGATGTATTCATTGCCCGCAACGATTACAAACCCATATGATTTGGGAAACAGTGATTGCAAAATTATTGACGTATTCATCAATTCCCCTGGCGGTGATACACGTATATTAAATTCAATCAGCACCCTGTTAAGCATTGCAAAATCACGTGGCGCAGTAATACGCACAACTGTTATCGGCACTGCGTCCAGTTGTGGCAGTTTGCTGGCCATCCAAGGCACACCGGGGTTTCGTATCATGTATTCCAAATCGTATCATTTCGTTCACTTTGGTTCACACACACGCACGATTACCAAGGCCGACGAAATCGAACCTGCATTTGAACTGATGCGTGAAGCAACTTCATCAATAATGCAACTGTACACGGATCACACAAAACTGACCCAACGCGCATTGGACAAAATAACCAAAAATGAAAGCGGTTATTTAAGTGCCGACAAATGCTTAAGACACGGTTTATGCGACTGGGTTATCGATGATTTCGGTGAATTTAAACAATTGGCAGATTTACCAACATTAAAAAAACAAAAAGGACGTTAAAATGTTCGAACAAATTACCAAAAAACACATAAAAAAATGCGATGGCTGTGATAAATGCTGCGAACTGGGCGCAACCAAGGTTCGTGGTCACAGATACCTTCCAAAAATCGGTAACTGTGAAATCAGATCATACATCGATGAAAACGATCAGGTCATAAAAACATTTGATATCTATACTTTCAGCGATATCGAAGCAATAAAAAAAGCACGACAAATTGCAAAACTGTGTGACCATCATCGATAAAAAAAACGGGGATTTTACCCCGTTTTTTTATTTTTTTGAATCTTTGGGTTTTTCTTTTTCAGATTCCACAACATCATCCAACACCACATCTAATGACGATTTATCGGCACGTTCCTGCATTTTCGACATCGCAATCACCATTTCCATTGCACGTTGCAATTGATAATCACGCGCATCTTTTTCTTCATCGGTCAATTCTTCATATGGCGTTTCTTCATCTGACTCATCATCGTCTTTATCCGATTTCTTTTTGTCTTTTTTCTTGGCCTTGTCGTTCTTCAAAGAATTCTTGAACGACGCTTCGGAATACATACTTTCTTTTTTCTCTAAAACTTCAACTTTTGAATGCAACACTTCTACGTCGGGCGTGATACCTTCATTTTGAATTGAACGACCCGATGGGGTGTAATAACGCGCAATCGTAATATGAATTGCCGTACCATCCCCCAATGGCTTTTGCTGTTGCACACTGCCTTTACCAAATGATTGCGACCCCATAACCAATCCACGACCATTATCCTGCAAAGCCCCCGCCACAATTTCAGATGCAGACGCAGACCCGTGGTTAATCAGCACGACAACCGGTTTGCCATTTACCATATCACCAGATTTTGCGAACACACGTTCAATATCAAATTCATCTTTACCACGTGTAGATACAATTTCACCGGAATCCAAGAATGCATCTGAAACCTCTATGGCGGCGGTCAAATACCCCCCCGGATTATTACGCACATCAACAACATAGCCGACAACATCTTTTTTCTCTAACTTGGTCAAAGCATCTTTCAAATCACGTGCCGTCGTTGCACCAAAATCCGAAATTCGAACATAGCCAATTTTTGGCGTTTCTTTATCTTCCGGATCGGCATCGGCCAACACTTTATCATCGAACTTGATTGATTTAACTTTGATAACGTCACGTTTCAACGTCAAAGTTTTCGATTCGCCATCATCGGAAACAATTGTTAATTTCACTTTGGTCCCTGGGCGTCCTTTCATTTTCTTTACCGCCTGATTCAAAGTCAAATCAAATACTTGTTCCCCATCAATATGTGTAATATAATCGCCCGCTTTGATACCCGCTTTGTCTGCCGGCGTATCATCGATTGGGGAAATAACACGTACGGCACCACGGTCACTGGTTATCTGAATACCCAAACCACCAAATTCGCCATGTGATTTTTCACTGAATTCTTTGAAATCATCCGCCGACAGATACGAAGAATGCGGGTCCAATGCACCCAACATACCGTTCATTGCGGCCTCTAACATCTTTTTTTCATCGGCCTCTTCCACAAAATTCGCGCGCGCCACTTCAAAGACCAAAGCCAACTTTTTTAATTCTTCATAAATCTGCTTATCGGTTAAATGAACAACAGGTTCTTCCTTTTTCTGTTTTTTGGGCGCCGCCATACAATCCACCACCGGCACGACCAAAGCCATAAAAAACAATAAATTCTTGAACATTACCTTTCCCCTTTGTTTATCAGAAACAAACATAAAACAAATCCCAACATCGTTCAACATCAAATTTATAAAAGAAAATATGAAATCAGATAAAATCTTGACAAATTTTATTTATGGACTATAATTATAATAACAAAGCAATGGATTAAGCCATGAAAACTATAAACGAATTATTATCAGAAATTGATAAACTGAAGCCAATCGCCGGAATGGCATTTTCGGACATAAACCGCGTAAAGTTCATCAGTTTTATCAAAGACATGACCGGAACCGAAGCAAAAATATTGCATCCGAACAAATCGTCTTTGGATTCCAGCAAAGTTGATATTGACTATACCAATATCGACAATATCCGCAATACATGGGACTTCATCTTATCTGCACCCGCGGACACTATATTGGACAGTTATGCAATCCGTGACATCCATAAAAATCTGTGCAAAAATACAGAAAATACCGAAGGTGGCATTTATCGCACAAATAATTCATACGCATTGCGTCGCCAATCCCCATCATTCCCCAAAATTTTATACAAAATTGAGGATGCAACATATAAAATGTCTGCGGATTATGCCGCAAATACGCACACAGTTATCCGTGCAATCGAAACACACAGCGATTTGATTGAAGCACAAGCATTTCGTGACTTTAACAAACGTACCGCCCGATTGATAATGAATTGGTTCTTGATAAAAAACGGATACACACCTATTATTTTCGACGCCCCAACCGATAAAGCAGAATACATGGAATCTATTCGTGCAAATTTGGATGGCGACACAGAAAAATACACAAAATATATGTTGGAATCAATGTTGCGCACACAACGTGACATTATCACAGTAATAAGAAACAATACAAAACCATTTGCAAAATGAACAAAGTAACACAACCTCTTATCCACGGACGCGAAACATACATTTCGGACTTTGGGCCAAAATTCGTAATGAAACGGCCTTTGCCGACACTGGGCGATGCTGCACGTGAAGATTGGTTGAAAAAACAGCACAAAACCAAAGAAGTCATCGATAACATTTCCGCCGTTGGCAATCCACGTTACAATATTCCACAAATGACATACATCAAAGATGATGAATATCAATTATTGGAAGAACGCGCCCCTGGCGAACACTTAACCGCCGAATTATTCAGAACATTGCCCCAACGTCAAAGATATGAAATTATCGACGGCATCGCATCATTTTTAGTTGATATGAATGAAGTCCGCCCAATTGGCGACATCACAATCCATAAAATATCCGAAGATTTGAAATTCAGTCGCTTAGACACATTTGTAGAAACCAAAATGTCAAAATGGTTCAAAACCGAAGATGTCAAATTTTTGGGACAAATTCGTGACGCCATTGGCACATTTGAATACGAAACACGATTGGCATGGTCACACGGGGATTTGAATTCAGGCAACGTATTATACGACCCGAAATCCAGCACCCTGTCATTTATCGACTTTGCCGAAGCCGATTATCACTTTATATATCGCGATATTTTTGGCCCAATTCAAATCGAATTAGACATATATAATCCGGTTTATGAAGCGTACATGAAATTACACAACAAAGAATTATACCCAATGCCTGGGGCCCGCAATCCAAATCTGCGCAACATAATGAAATACCGCATATTGGTTGCATTATTACGCCGCATCATCAAAGCATCAGACGACCTGCGCACCACCCCAAAAGGCGAAAAAGGTATTGCCAATAACCTGAATAAAGTTAACTTTATTCACGAACAGTTGGACAAAATTCAATATATCGAAAGCGTTTTCAAATCCAGTTCCCAACGATAATCCAAAGACCGCAACAGAAAACTTGACACATATCATTTATGATACTATTGTTGCGTGCGCACAAAATACCAAGGTATATAATATGAATACAGAAAAAATAATTTGCAAAATCATTGAAAAAACATACAACGGATGCAAGGTAGACAAATTAAACACAAACCTGTCAGACGATTTGGGATTGGATTCTTTGGATAAAATTGACATTCTGACACAAACAGAACGTATGTGTCGCGTCAGAATCCCCGACGTTTTGGCCGAAGAAATAAAAACCGCAGAAGATATTGTCAAATGTGTAAATGGGTTACGCGCCGGCAAATCCATCAACGAAATTAAACACACTCTTGTACCAACGGCACCTAAAACGCATTATGCATATCGCATCGACGATGGTCGTATTATGTGCAATTTAACAAACCATCCGTGCGAAACAATCAAACGAACAATGACAATTTACCCACAACAAGACATGTGCAATTTGGTTGGCTGTATCCGATATAAACAATATCAAAAAACAAAATAAAAATGGGCAATTTGCCCATTTTTTATTGCTCTTTGAATAATCTGGCGGGATCTACGGCTTTATTACCACGACGAACCTCTAAATACATCTCGGGCTTATCGGAATTCATACGGCCAATCGGTTCACCCGCCAAAACTTCCTGGGACAACATAACATCAATGCTGCCCAAATTTGTCATAACGGTATTATATCCATTTTTATGCGACATAATTACAACTTTACCAAACCCCCGGAATCCATCGGCAAATTTCACCACCCCATCCGCAGGCGCCATAACCAAAGCATCACCACGCGTGCGAATACGCCAACCGTCCGAAACCAACCCCAGTGCTGTTTTTTCTGCAAATCGTGTCACAACACGCCCACGCACCGGCAAATTCAATTTACGACGCGAAAAATGCGAATCCGCAGACATTTCGGAACTGCCCACGCCCGCCGACAATTCAGAAATACTTTTTGCACGGGCCGACAATTCACGTAACTTTTTTTTCAGTGCCGAATGTTGATCTTTTAACTTTTTATTTTGCGCGCTGCGTGTACGCAACAAATCATCCAACTTATTTTTTTCTTTTGTATATTTTTTTGCAGTTCTGTCTAACTTTTCTTTTTCTATTGCGCGCGCATCACGAATTTTTCCCAACTCTTTAACCTGATTATGTGCATGTTCTATTTCTGCATCTAATCGTTCCGCCACACCGGTCAAAACGGACGCCATTAAAACATAATCACGCATATCATTTGTATTGAACCCGGGATTTGACGCGACGAACAATACCCCCGACGCCGCATCAGAAATACGCCCACGATTTTTTTCCATTTCTTTTGTTATCTTTTCGCGTTTGTCATCCAATTCGGCAATTTTTTTTGCCATGGCTGTACGCTGGTCTTCCAAAGAACTGACCTTATCTGCGGCCCGCACCAAATCTTTTTTGGTTTTAGACACCTCTTTATCCGAGGTTTTTACCTGTTGTTCCAACTTTTTATTCTGCTGTTCGGTCTGCTTAATCTGGGCATTAATTTTTGACAGTTCGCTGGCCCCCACAGCGGGACCAGCAACCCAAAACAACAAAGAAATAATCGCGATTATTTTCTTCATTATTTTCTTATCACTTTCAAAAATGTTTTTTTACCTTTCTGTACCATAACCGCATCGGTTACATTTACAACCGCACGAATATCTGTGATTTTATTACCATCGATTTGAACACCGCCCTGCTCGACCATACGACGCGCTTCGGATTTAGATGGGAACAATCCCGTCGCAACCAAGAAATCCAAAATCGGCATATCATCCACCAAATCCATTTCAACACTTGGGACGTTATCCATATTGACCCCACCGGCAAACAGTGCCGCTGCGGTTTCCACCGCTTCATTTGCCAACTGTTCCCCATGGATTAATTTGGTAATTTCAAATGCCATACGACGTTTTGCCGCAATAATATCATTCGCGCACATCTGTTTAACTTCATCCATCGGAATATCTGTAAACAATGCCAACAACAGTTGTGTATTTTCATCCGCAGTATTATAGAAGTATTGATAAAAATCGAACGGCGTTGTTTTATCACGGGCAACCCACAAAGTACCTTTTTCGGTTTTGCCCATTTTTTTGCCATCGGCCGTCATTAACAAAGGCGATGTCAAACCATAGATTTCTGATTTTTCTTTACCTTGTTCAATATTCATTTTGCGGAACAATTCTGTACCGGCAACAATATTACCCCATTGGTCACTGCCCCCGATTTCCAAAACACAGCCCATTTCATCGTGCAAATGAACAAAATCGTATGCCTGCATTGGCATATATCCCATTTCCAAGAACGTCAAACCACCATTTTCACGACGGCGTGCGTACGCTTCACTGGCCAACATTGTGTTCACATTAAAATGCACACAGACCAAACGCATAAAATCCACATATGTAAATTTATTAATCCAATCCGCATTATTTACGATTTCCGTATCCGGCAATACAAAATTACGTGCCAATGCTTTTACTTCTTCAAAATTATGCTGAACCTGATCTTTGGTCAACATTTTACGCATATCTGATTTGCCCGTTGGGTCGCCCACCAAAGACGTCGCGCCACCAATAACCAAAATACCGCGATGACCGGCATTTTGCAGATGACGAAACATACGCAATGCAAAGAAATGTCCAATATGTAAACTGTCTGCGGTTGGATCGATACCCAAATAGAACGTTATTTTTTTATCACTGTTTAATAAATTTTTAATTTGTTCTGGGTGTGTCATATCTTTGACGAAGCCGCGTTCTTGTAACATATCAAACAATTTTTCAGACATAATATTACCTTTATATTTTAAGCCATACGGAAAAATAATAGCACGGTTTTATCAACCGTGCAAGACAGCAAATGATAAAATTTTTTAATTTATCATCTGCCACAAATTTTATTATATTCCTTCTGCTGAATTTCTATCAGTGTACGCAAATCAGATGCCGAATCCATAGAAACGAAAACATCACGTGCACGCAACGCCTGTGACACTTTTGCCCTTAAGAAACCGGCGTCTTTAAATGTCAAACGATCATAGAAATATTTAATTTCACCTTCTGTGTCAATACCATACAGTGTGACGTGTGGTTTTGCAGTTAATTCATAAATCGTTGCAACCGGACATTTACCCGTATGTCTGTCATACGCTTCATGAAAAACAACCCCCGGGACCAATAACGGATACAACGCAGCGTGTTTAACAATCTGCTTACCACCTGTCTGATTATCTTCAACCACAGACAAAGTTTGTCCCAAATTAGAATATTCAACCTTTGTAATTTTAAATGTTTTCATATCTATAACCCTTACTGACCATTAAACATATAGCATCCAACACGGCATTTGTCAACCCACCCACACAATAAAAGACCAGAAAACCCCACGCGACATACGTCACATGGGGTCAAAAACACATCTGGTTCGCAATTAAAACCTATAAACCATTATCGTTTTTGGTATTGCGTACATTGATACCCAAACTTCCAAAGATTGCTGCCAAATTCATTGGAACACGGGCATCTTGTGCGGCCACAGCACGTGCATTCACCAACTGCTCCGCATTATTAAAGTCCTTTACCATATCAGTCATTTCAAATGCCTCTTTTCAAAACATCTCTCTGACGCCGACAACATACACCAACAAAAACTTTTTGTCAAGTGTTTTAATCGACAATTTTTTACTGACAACCGTATTCACCACACTTTTCCGCGGAATATTCTTCAACCGTAATTTCCATCGGAACAGGTTTTGGCTCTTCGGTATAGTGAACCTCTTTTACCACACGCACACGACGATTGTCCGCATTTGGTGTGTTATCGGGTGTTGGAACCGCCAAATCTTCTTCACCCGCCGATACGGCGACAATCTGGCTGGCTGGGATACCGTATTTAATCAACATTTTCTGAACTGCTTCGGCACGACGACCACCCAACGCATAATTATAATTCTGGTTACCTGATGTATCCGTATGTCCTACAACAGAAACTTTTATGTTTTTGTTTTCCTGGGTTGCGGACGCCAATTTTTGAATCAACTCTTGATATTCTGGCTTAATTGTTGCTTTGTTAAAATCAAAGCGAATTTCAAAAACTTCTTCCATAACGTGCTGCTTTGGTTCCAATGGAATCTGTTGCACTTTTATCATGGTTTTTTCACCCACAGTGGCCTGAATCTGATCCAATCTGGAATTAATTGCGGCCAATTCTGCACGCATAGCCATCATCATATTAATAAATTCTTCACGTGTAACCAATTCTTCACTGACCATTGGGATTGGTTCACAGGCCGCGCATTCCGGACACGTTGGACAATCCGCGCATGCCGGACATGTTGGCACAGGTTGTTCTTTTTCCGTTATCACAACCGCAACTGCCGGCGCATTTTGACAGTTTGTATCACCATGCGAACATTCATGCTGTTGTGCATCACAGTTTGAATTTTCCACACTGCATTTCGCGCTGAACGAATTGCCACTGTTTTTCACACTGTTATCATTAGAACTTTTTGTAACAGATTTATCCCCGCCATATATATTTTGGTTAAATACCATTGGTTGAACCGGCACAGGATTAATCAAATGCTCTGGCACATTAACATTATTAACAACAATCACACCTTCACGTGCAGACGTCGCACCACGCATCGTACGCATATTACGTGTTTCTGGATAATATTGCATACTTTTTTGTTTTGATTGCGCCGCAATGGTTTCAATCACCATATCGCCTTCTGAAACAACACTGGTTTCCGTACGCGACACAATTACACCGCCGGCTGCATCCTGTAACACCGCCATTGTTTTTTCAAATCTGCCACGGCACTGGTCTGCGGTCGCCGCCTGTCCCGATGCAGTTGCCGACAACCAACAATCAAATTTCGCCTGTGCTTCGGCCATTAATTCTGGATTTAATGACGCACCATCATCGCGCAACAAACCGACCAATTCATTATATGCCGTATATAAATCAAACGCTTCCTGTTCATTTTCTACGGGCCAATTTTCCAAATTTTCCGGCAATGGTGTATCACCCGAAAAAGCCGCCACGGCTTTATTTGCGAATAATTCCCCCATATCGGCATAACCACTGGTACGCGCGTTATAGATTGCATACGAACGATAATTCATCGCCAATTGATTCAAGAAAGAATCTTTATGTGGCGCCAAATAAACATCCAACGATTCCACATAATCAACCGTCGGCGTCAATACCGGACCATACGCATCATCATTTGCCGTACGCGCACACGCCGTCAACGCAACAACGCCCGTCAACAGTAAAATACGCGAAATAACCCATGTGGCCACATCAGATTTATTTTTCATATATTCTTTCCTTCATTATTAATAATGTCTTTATTATACGCATTTTTCACAACACATGTAAAGCAGAAAAACGACAAAACATTACTCCTTCATCAACAATCCTTGGGCGATTCCCGACACAGATTGCAGAACACCATTTGCACCGCCACCCATACTGCCCACCAATCCAGAAACACTTTCCATCAAGTTTGCAGTACCAACCTTTGAACCAACCGACCCCAGTGTTTGATTAACAAAACCCGCCACTGCTTCGGTCTGTCTGGCTTTCAATTGGGCTGGCGCACACTTTTTCATTTTTTCGTCCAATTTTGTCCTTTGGGTCAACTCTTCCGCGGTATAATCCTTCTCTCCAAAAGTAACCAAAGCAAAAATTTCGTAAATATTAGACGTTGTCTTTCTATGCTTTTCCGCACACCCCGACAAATGTATCCCATCATCACAGTATGATGCAATACCCGCCTTGGGCATACCTTCCCACACAGTCCCCGCATCTTCGGTCCCATCAAAAGAGTCATAACATATATTGGCGTTATTAAATTCCCCCATGGTCGACTGAACCGTGTTCGCATAAGTTACCTGACCACCTGGACACTTCTTACCTTCACCCCCCAACGCACCCCATGCAGATGTCGGATCCTGCGCACCGGTCTTGGCCCACTCTTTTATCATTTTATTAACAAAACTTATATCGCTGCTGCTGGGGACACACTCTGCTTTTAATGCTTTATTTTGCTGTGTAATTTGCTGAACACTGGACACCAAGTTTATAACCCCCGGCAACAAAGAAGACCCACTGTCCATAAACTCTTTTTTTTGTGTGGATACCGGCGCCGCTTTTTTAATAGTAACCGCCCCCGCCATTCCGTGAATCGCGCACAATACAGATGCAAATATCAGAAATTTTGTCTTCATCTCTCTTATCCGACATTATAACATAAAATTTTAACTAACAAAATATAAAAATTGCTTTTTATTAATATGCAGGTTAAACTAACGCATATGCAACCCAACAAACGGAATTTTATTATTATAACACGACACAAACGCCTAAAGCGTCTGTGGCAGTTCTTTTTTACCAGTTGGGGTGTTGTTATGATCGCGGCACTGGCGGCCGGTTCTTTGTTTACCAAACAATTATTATGGACACCAATATCCGCCATCAATATGACAGATATCGTCAGCAATCAATTCAAAATGACCAACGCGGCATTTGTCGGCACCGACAAAAACGGCGAACCATTTAAGATAAAGGCAAAATCCGGATACCAAGAATACAACAATCCGGACATCATCTTTTTGGAATCCATTTCCGGCACGACCAGTCGCACATCCAACGGCCAAAAAATTGTTGACAACATAACCGCTAATACCGGACAATACAACCGCACTGCAAAAAGAATAAACCTGATTGGAAACGTACGCGTCGATTCCAGCAATGGCGACAAAATCAGAACAGATGAATTGGTGATTAAATTATGAAACAATCTGTATTACGCATTGAACACTTATCAAAAACATACGGCAAACGTATGGTTATCAAAGACATATCTATGATTGCCCGCCAAGGCGAATCGGTCGGTCTGTTGGGGCCAAACGGCGCAGGAAAAACAACTGCTTTTTATTGCATAACGGGACAATTGGCGGCAACCGGCGGTCAAATATTCTTAAATTCCCAAGACATAACACATCTACCATTTTACCAAAGGGCACGTCTGCACATCGGATACCTGCCCCAAGAAAACAGTGTATTCCGCGGCTTGACCGTTGAACAAAACATTATGGCAATATTGGAAGTCGTAGAACCAGATCGCAAAAAACGTAAAAAGAAATTGGATTCTTTATTAGAAGAATTTTCCATCACATCCCTGCGTCGCAGTCCCGCAACCGCACTGTCGGGCGGCGAACGCCGTCGCGTAGAAATCGCACGCGCATTGGCAAACGACCCAAAATTCATATTATTGGACGAACCTTTTGCCGGAATCGACCCAATTGCCGTGAACGAAATCCGCAGTTTGGTATCACAATTAAAAAATCGCGGTCTGGGCGTAATTATCACTGACCATAATGTACGCGAAACATTGGGCATTACCGACCGCAGTTATGTTTTACATGACGGAAAAATATTAAAACACGGCACAACATCCGAAATCGTCCAAGACGAAATGGTAAAGAAAGTTTACCTTGGCGAAGATTTTGTAATGTAAACAAAAAAACAACAAATAAAAAAAAACGGGGCAAAACCCCGTTTTTTATTATCCATATCAATATTATTTTTCAACAATATCAACCAATGTTACTTTGAACACAACGGATTTACCCGCCAATTCTGGAACATATTCTTCTGGGAAAGTGATATTAACATCACGTTCTTCACCTTCGGACATACCGATAACTTGATCTTCAAACCCTGGAACAAATTGGCCACTGCCCAATTCCAATGGGAAGTTTTCTGCTGTGCCACCTGGGAATTGAACACCATCCAAAAATCCTGCAAAGTTGATAACAACCGTATCACCTGCTTTTGCAACTTCATTTTTATCACATGCCGCCAAGCCCAAAGCCGCCAACACACCAACAACAGATACTAATTTTTTCATGTTTTCCCCTTTCTTGTTTTTTTGTTAATTATTGTAAACGCATCTGAAACCATATTCACGCATAGTTGCGCCTTCGGCTTCGATTCTGTAATCAAAATAAGGCGTTGGACGCATCACATCGAATGACGGACGGTCATACACCAAAACGATGCTGTCCGCATTACGCCCACAAACACGCTTCATTTCAAAATCTGCAACCGCGGCCAAAACGGTACGCGAATCCCCATCAATATCCATACCATCGGCATTTTGCATCAAACGCAGGCGCATTTCACGCAAATCGGTATTCCCCAACAGAATTTGGACACGTACCATTGCGCCTTTGTATTCTTGCCATCTGGTTTCCATACGTGACGTATTCCAACGGTTACTGTTTTGTTCTTTTTCCGCATCTGTTTTCGGTTTATACGAATCGATATTAGAATATTGATTATCAGATTGCAAAAAAGCACTGGTCCGTTCATTGTACAGTGGCGCATCCGCCCCACCTTGGGCAAAATCCTGCTGATTATATGGCGCATCGACACCATTGGTGCACCCCGCCATCACCAATCCACCCAACAGCATAAACAAACAAGTTCTTTTCATATTCTTTCTCTCTTTTTTTATATTTTAACAAATAAACTATTTTGATTCAAGACACGATTTATGATAAAATTAACCTGATGCCAAATGTTGTATTAGAATCTTTGTTAAAACCATTGGAAGAATTCTACAAACCATCGTTCGTAGAAGAAATCGCCATAAATCACGCCGGCGAAGTATGGATGCGTCTGCACGGCGCACGCATTCCGTGGGTTTCATACAAAGCCGATGTATTAAGCAAACAATATCTGGTTGACTTAATTCACACGGTCGCCAACATTTACGAACGACCATTTAATCCGGTACACGGCATACCGGTGGTTTATGCAACCCTGCCCGGCAATCACCGTTTTACCGCCATTGCCGGCCCAAACGTACAATACGACGAAAACGATGTAACGGGTGGCGTGGCAATGAACATACGTGGCGGTGGCGCCCCCAGCACCAGTTTTGAAAACTATCACCTGAAACGCGGGCAAGAATTATTAAAGGTCAATCCACGATTAAAAGAACGTCCCGACGACCCATACGAACGTTTAATGACCGCCATCAATGACGGCAGTCCTATTTTAATAAGCGGCGCAACCGCAACAGGAAAAACAACGTTTTTAAATCATATGCTGACATTGATTGATAAAAACAGTCGTGTCATCACGGTCGAAGACGCACGTGAAATCCGTGTCCCACAGGCGAATCGGGTTCACTTTGTTTTATCACGAACAGAACAAACCAACGACTTTAATTATGCACGTCTATTGGACTTGGTTGTTCGTATGACCCCAGACGTGATTATAGGCGGTGAAATATCAACCGACAACGCATCCGTTTTATGGGAAATGCTGGGCACGGGCCACGAACATTTTTATACCACAATCCACGCCGAAAGTGCCGAAGCCGCCTATGCTGCATTTGCCGACCGCATATTACACACCCAACCGGCATACGATCGGGCCGACCTTATTTCAGAAATGAAAAAGAAAATTCGTGTTGTCCAATTATCACGTGACGGGGCCTTGCGTGCTGTGACAGAAGTGGTATAATCCACGAAACGAATCGGCACAAAACAAAGGATTATCATGCAAAATCTTCGTTCAATAGATATTTGTCCACCAATGGACGCCAGCATTTCAGAAAGCCAACGTTACATCAACGACAAATTGGCATATGCGGCCATACGCGAAGAACGTATGCTAAACGAACCATCTGTATGGTCGGATACTATATGCGCATTATTAAGCATATTATCCCGTACAAAATCTAAATAAAATGTCGCCATTTGGCGACATTTTTTTCAGAATTGAATATCGGAACACGTTGTTTTCTTTTTGCCCCACTTTTTACAATTCTTGTTCCCAAACATAGGATTACGTGGATCGGAACAATTTTGTGTTGTGACACATTTTTCACACACAAATGTATCCACATCAAACTTTGTTTCAACCGTTTCACGATAATTCCATTGCTTTAATTCATATGTACCTTTCAAATCGGCTTCGGTGTAAAAACGCGGCGCGTCATTTACCGAAGTATTGGCTGCACGTCCCATCGCAACCGCCCCGGCAACACCACCGGCCGTCAATCCCGCACCCACAATCGCCCCCGCAGCCACAGTAGCATATCCAGCCACCATCCCAGCAGACATCCCAGCCGAAAACGCCGCAAGTGTCGACCCACCTGCCGCAATTACAGATGCAGACGCCGCAGCCCCCGCCGCCGTTGTCGCCGCCCCTACTGTCGCCGATGCCGCCGAGGAAAGAAGAGCACTGATACCCGTAGCAGCCCCCCCCGCCGCCGGCGCAGCCCCCGCACCAAAAGTGACAACAGACACCACAATAACCGCAATCACAATAGCCGCCACAATAATCACAGTTCCCCACATATTTTTTGGCGGTTCGGCACTGCGTGGCACCGCAGACATTGGTGCCAATGCAACACATGATTTTCGCGCCATTTCACGATGGACATCACGCGCATTTTTACCCTCTAGCTCAGCAGAACGTTCCGTTATAGTCGCCTGATCTCGCAACATTTGGGTGGTTAATTCATCGTATTTTTTTCCATAATTATCCTTCGCCGTTTTTAATGCATGCGACGCAATTAATTTACGAACCGATTTTGTTAATTCGGGGAAACGTGGTGTTTGACCTTCAAATAATTTTGCCCCCGGAACCGAACGCCCCGTCATACAATATTGAACCGTTGTATCGGATTCAACCATTGTTATTGCGCTATCAACATTATGTTGCAATGCATTTATTTCTTTCGATATACGCTGTTGCTGTTTCTCTGACATTTTAACTTCATCATCCGCAATCATATCTAAAAATGTCTGTGCATCCGTCAAATGCCCTTTGTCATCATGTTCAATCATCCCCCAATATATCTGCCCACTTATCATTCCCACCATTGGCACCGGCGTTCCCTTATACCCCAATTCGCCATCTGTTACCATGGACGCATCTGCACGACACACAGCTTCATCCAACACCAAACCACCGTCATCATTGGCATAAATATTACAAATCCCATAATCCAAAGATCCGGCGCCCAAGTCGGCATTACCACCGAACACGACCGCATCACAATTATCCGTCGCACCACATACGCGCAACATAGATTCATCCAATGCTTTTTGGCAATGCGTTAACATTTCATTGTCTATATTAATCATCAAACCACGAACCATCGTCGCCAATTCATCATACACTTCATCACCGTGAATATCGATATCACGATATCTTTCTTGGCATCCGACCAATTTATCATATGGGCACATACGAACAATCGTATCCGTATCCAACCCAACACAATTCGCATAGTTTTCACCACAGTTGCCTTCACCGGTCAAACACTCTTTAACCTGTTTAGTGCATGAATCAACGCGCATTGATGCCAAACGGTCAACAACAAAGTTCCATATCGGTGACGCAACCGCCAATTCAACATTCGACGCATCAACACCACACGAATTTAACGGCACTTTACAAACCGACAGCATTGTTTCCGGACGAGTTAAACACATATCATACGAACCATCGGGATCTTTTGGGTCAATATTATCTTTACACCCTTTGGCAAAGCAATCCGATATACGTCCAATACATTCTTGACGCATCGTATTTTCCGCGATTAATTCGGCATTTTTTATTTGTGGCGCATTTGCACGCAAAAACGCATCCCAAACTTTATCCGCAACCGCATCGCACGATTTCAAAATCGTGTCACACAATGGCTTTTTTGCAAACAAAGCATCATACGTCGTCGCTTGAATTTCAATTACCGCAACGCCCGTTTTAATTCCATGAATCTTTGGTTTGGCGGTTGACTTTTCCATGCTGTTGGTGGAATCCAAAGCAGACATTGTTGCACATTTTGAAAAATCCGCACCGCATTCCGCCGTTGTTTTCATACATTCGGTAAATTCAATTGTACATTGGCCCAAATCATATTTATTGGCCTGATGAATTTTATCCAAAGCCGCGGTACGCATTGCACTTTGCGCGGTCGCCATCTTTTTATCGGCGTCCGCTTTTTGTTTCTTTAATGCGTTTTCATATGCCGTACAATCCGATTTAATATACTGATTATATATCAATTTTAACGAATCTATATTTGTGGCGCATTCGGGCATACGGGCCGCACAAACTTCCACCGCAGAATTATATAATTCCGCCCCGGTTTTATCTATTAAACCGGACGTCGAAAAATCCGCACCATCGCCACTGTCCGTCTGGGTGTCCCACAACGACAAATCCAATTTTCCACGCGTCTGCACATCACGCGTTGCGCCCGTGGCTTTGTTTACATTTGCAACGGCCTGATCCGCATGTTCGCCCATTTGCAATTGATCCACACCAATCGTTGCCAAACGATATGATTGCGCGTCCAATCGTTCAATTTCAGTTAAAATTTCATCCAATTCTGATTTTTTGTTACTGCATATACAACGACCACCACTGATATTATCCAGCATACAAAACGAATCCATACAACCATTAAATTTAACACCACATTCACTGCCAGACACAGGATTTACGGCCGCCGCGGCAACTTTTGTACCGGTCCCAATAACACTTTGTTTGGCCCCCGCGCGCGCCACCACAGACGGCGCCGACACAGATTGTGCCGATGTCGCAGTACTTGCGCGCGATGTCCCACGCGTTGCAACCGACGTCGTTCGCGCTGCACGCGCCACCCCAACGGCACGACGTTGCGCAGGCGCAGCCGCCAACACGGGCATACCGTACAAAACAATCGATAAAATCAGCACAAACGAACGCATAATACCCCCAAACAAAAAACCACCAAATTCAGGTGGCCAGGAGGTTGAGAACAATCCACAGAATCGTGTCACTTATTCAATATATTTAGTGACCCTCCTGACCAGTGGTCAGAAGGTTTTATCCGAACGGTTCGGACACTGTGGCAGAGGTTCTCACACCCCATTGTCGAAACACTCGACAACACACATATTATAACAAACAACTATATTTATTTCTACAACATTGTTTTCAATAAAACACAACGCACAAAAAATGTCGCCACACGGCGACATTTTTATTATCCAACGGTCAACTCTTTACCTTTGACATCAACATATACCGTCCCACCTTCACCAACGCCATCAGACAAAATCAAATCTGCAACTTTATCTTCTACGGCGGTTGTAATTAAGCGTTTCAATGGGCGCGCGCCAAATACGGCATCATACCCATTATCCCCCAACCATTTAATGGCTTTATCCGTTATATTGATACCGATACGACGTTCCGCCAGACGTTTTTTCAAACCGGCCAATTGAATTTTGACTATATCGGCCATAACATCCTTGCCCAACGGGTTAAAGAACACAATATCATCAACACGATTAATAAATTCGGGTCTGAAATGTTTCTTTACCGCATCCATATCGGGCAAATTACTGGTCATGATAATGATAGTGTTCGTAAAGTTCACCACATGACCTTGGCCATCTGTCAAACGCCCATCATCCAATATCTGCAAAAAGACATTGAATATATCCGGATTCGCCTTTTCGATTTCATCGAACAACAATACTTGATATGGCCGACGACGAACAGATTCGGTTAACACCCCGCCCTGTTCATATCCGACATACCCCGGGGGACTGCCGATTAAACGGGATACAGAATGCGGTTCCATATATTCACTCATATCAATTCGTGTCATCGCCATATCATCATTGAACAGATATTCCGCCAATGCTTTGGCCACTTCGGTTTTACCAACACCGGTTGGCCCCAAGAACATAAAACTGCCCGATGGACGACGTGGATCACTTAACCCCGCACGGGAACGACGAATTGCACGCGCCACCACACCCAATGCATTATCTTGGCCAACAACACGTTTACGCAACGCATCTTCTATATTCAACAATTTTGACTGCTCTTCTGCGTTCAATCGGTCGGCGGGCACGCCCGTCCATTTACTAACAACCGCGGCAATATGTTCCGGCAACACCGTTTTATATTCACGCGCGTTTTCATTCATTGCACGAATATCCTCTTCCAATTGTGGAATTTTTCCATATTGCAACGCGGACGCTTTTTCATAGTCCCCATTACGCATAGCCGCCGCCACTTCGGCCTTGGCCGCATCCAATGCCGCCATTGCATCGGACAGTCCACGCATTTTTTGCTGTTCTGCCTGCCAATCGGCGGTTAACTTTTTTGATTCTGCTTCAACACCGGCGATAATATTTTCCAAATCTTTTAAGCGTTTTTTGGATTCATCATCTTTTTCTTTTTTCAATGCCTGTTGTTCTATTTTCAATTGCATTAAATGCCTGTCGACTTCATCCAAACGTTCCGGCTTTGACGCAATTTCAATACGCACACGCGCTGCCGCTTCATCAATCAAATCAATTGCTTTATCGGGCAAAAATCTGTCTGTAATATAACGGTTAGACAACTTTACCGCCGTCACCAACGCCGCATCCGCGATTCGCACACCATGATGACCTTCGTATTTTTCTTTTAATCCACGCAAAATCGAAACAGTATCATCGACCGTCGGCTCATCAACATAAACCGGTTGAAAACGACGCGCCAGCGCAGGATCTTTTTCAATATATTGACGATATTCATCCAACGTAGTCGCCCCCAAGCAATGCAATTCACCACGCGCCAACATCGGTTTTAACAAATTGGCGGCATCCATACTGCCTTCGCCTTTACCGGCACCAACCAAAGTATGCAATTCATCAATAAACAGAACAATTTTACCGTCCGCATCTTTGACGGCCTTTAAAATCGCCTTTAATCGTCCTTCGAATTGGCCACGGAAAGACGCCCCCGCCATCAATGCCCCCATATCCAAAGACAACAATTGCTTTTTCAACAAGTTTTCCGGCACATCCCCCGATATAATCCGATTCGCCAAACCTTCGACAATAGCCGTTTTACCAACCCCCGGATTACCGATTAACACGGGGTTATTTTTTGTACGACGACTTAACACCTGAATTGCGCGACGAATTTCTTCATCACGACCAATAACCGGATCTAATTTTCCATCGGCGGCCAACTTGGTAAAATCAGTCGTATATTTTTCAATTGCCTGTTGTGGCGTTTCTTGTAAATCATCTGGATTCATTTCTGACACTCCTTAAATTTTCACTTTTACCTATATATAGTGCCACAAGCCCGCCTTTCAAGACACAGGAACGAATACCAAAGGATTCCTTGCAGTACCGTCTAAATTATAATAAGATAAAACCAAGTGACATATACCAAAGGATTTTCCCATGTCATACTTTTCTGAATCTGATATCAAACAAATTGAAAATCACGAATTAACCTTAGACATTGTAAATCGTCAACTGCGCGATTTTGAAACCGGTTTTCCATATTCTGACATAGAATCCGCCGCCACAATAAACCACGGCATCAGACCTATGTTGGACAACAACTGGGTTGAACATTACACACGCAATCAAGACAAATACAATATTGTAAAGTTCGTCCCCGCATCCGGCGCGGCCACACGAATGTTCAAAGACCTGTTTGAATATATGACAACCGGCGAAATGAATAAAACCACCCAATTGGTATTGGAAAATCTGGAACAATTCGCATTTTACGATGATTTGCGTGCCACCCTGCCCGAAAACCCATCAAATATGGATATAATCAAACACTTGATAACGGACGCCGGTATAAACTATGGCAACCTGCCAAAAGCATTATTACAATTCCACAAATACGACGGCTTTAACCGTACCGCATTGGCCGAACATTTAATTGAAGGCGCACAATATGCAAAATCCAATAACGTGGTCAACATACACTTTACCGTATCACCCGAACACATAGATGGATTTAACACGCATTTGGCCGAAATTATCCCACAATACGAATCGGCTTTATCGGTAAAATACAATATAACAATGTCCACGCAACAGCCATCGACCGATACAATCGCGGTGAATTTGGACAACACCCCCTTCAAAACAGATGACGGCAAATTATTATTCCGTCCCGCAGGCCACGGCGCATTAATTGCAAACCTGAACAATATTGATGCAGATATTATATTTATCAAAAACATCGATAACGTATGCCCCGAATCGGCACGTGCAGACACGATTTATCACAAACGTGCCTTGGCGGGATTGGCAATGCAAATCCAAACGCAAATTTTTGATTACATGCGTGCGCTGGACAATGACACGGCGGACACAAATGAAATTCGCAACTTCATCGATACCACATTGGGCATAAAAACAACCGCCGACACAAATATTCGCGACATATTAAACCGCCCATTGCGCGTATGCGGTATTATCAAAAACACCGGCGAACCGGGCGGTGGCCCATTTTGGGTACGCGATGAAAATGGATTGTTGGGATTGCAAATCGTAGAACCCGCACAAATCGCCCCCGACAACATAGACATATTAAAACGTGGCGAATTTTTCAGCCCCACAGACATAGTATGTATGCCACGCGATTATATGGGAAACCGTTTTAATTTATTAAACTTTATCGACGAACGCGCGGGCTTTATTTCCGAAAAAAGCAGCGGTGGCCGCCCACTGCGCGCAATGGAACGTCCCGGTCTGTGGAATGGCGCAATGGCCAATTGGAACACCGTATTTGTGGAAACACCATTAACCACATTTACACCGGTCAAAGTCATATCAGACCTGATAAAACCATCGCATAAAAATTAAAAAACAAAAAATATAAAAACAATGCTTGACTTTTATATATTTTTGTTATAAATTAGCGTTCGCTATTAATAAAGGTAAAAGTATTATGCCACGTGTATGTAAAGTTACAGGTAAGAAAACAGAAGTTGGGATGAACTTCTCCCACTCTCATCGTCGTACAAAACGTACGTTCTTGCCAAATCTGCAAACATTAAAGTTCCACAGTGATATTTTGGGACGTGATTTTTCATTGCGTATTTCGACCGCTGGTCTGCGTACATTGACCAAACACGGTGGTTTGGACGCATATGTAATGTCAAAACCTGTATCACGTTTGACCGAAGAAATGGCTGCAATTAAAAAAGCCATTGAAAAGAAAGCTGGTAAACCAGAAGCACCTGCGAAAAAACCTGCACACAAAGCAAACCGCAGCGCACGCTTGGTCAAAAAAGTTGAAGCAAAGAAAGCCGCATAATTGGTTTTCAATGCCACGGCCCCGTGGCGGAATTGGTAGACGCGCTTGACTCAAAATCAAGTTCTGCAAGGAGTGTCGGTTCGAGTCCGACCAGGGCCACCAGAATCAAAATCCCCTTTTTGGGGATTTTTATTTTGGTCTGGTCAACATGCACAAATACAAACAATTACAACTCTTTTATCGGGGTAGCATGATACACAAACTGCTTTATGTTTTCTTCATACGTTTTTTTGATTTGCTTATCGATATAAATTTGGCGAATTGCACCATATATTGGCAATAAATTCAAAAAAGCATTTTTTATATTATAACGCAACAGACGTGTCCACACCATATCAACCAATTCTGCACGAATTTGTGATAATGGCTTATATTGTCCGTCTTCATCTTTATATTGATTAAAAACATTAAATTTTTTAAACAATCCATCACAATAATTTTACAGACATCGGTCAACCAAAAACCATTTACCGATTCGCTTATATAACACGACATAATTAAATTATTCTACCATTACACGAACAAAACACCGTATTTCTGGGAAATATTTGATTTTTATCCTATTATTTACACTTGCGAAACAATAGGATTTTATGCATAATATAACCAATTAAAAAATACACAATTCTAACAGGAGGCCCCAAACATGCTAAACCACGAAGACGTATGGAGTGTAATCGATGAATTAGCACGCACCAAGGAAATATCCACATCACGATTGGCAATTATATCCGGATTGGACGCCACCGTATTTAACAAATCAAAACGCATCAACAGTCATTACCCATCATTCCGCAGCATTATCAGCATACTAAACAGCACAAATACCAGCATGGCCGACTTCGGCCAAATGTGCGATCAACAATGCCACATGCGCGAAAAAGAAACGATACAACAATAAAAAAAACGCCCAAGCGGGCATTTTTTATTGCTTTTTTGCAACCCTTTCACGGAATTCATTACTTGGACGAAATGTTGCAACGCGACGCGCAGAAATCAATGCGCTTTCCCCTGTCTTTGGATTACGTCCCATACGCGCATTTTTTTCCAAGATTTTGAAACTGCCAAAACCGGCAAATTTAACTTCTTCACCATTTGCCAACGCGTCACGAATTTCATCAAATATCACATCAACCATTTTATACGCATCTGCAGTCGTCAAACCAAAACGTTCACGCAATCTGTTTGCAAAATCACTTCTTGTTACCGTTGCCATTTTTCACCCCTATATCTTTTTATTTTATCTTATATTCTTATCAAAGCAGCGCCCCATGTCAAGCCACTACCAAACGCGGGATATAAAATTAATTGCCCCCGTTTAATAATCCCATTATCCAGCGCATATGCCAAAGCCAAAACACCGGATGCGCCACTGGTATTCGCATGTTTATCCACAGTCACCAAAATCTTTTCCAATGGGAATTGCAAGATTTCCGCACAACTGTTTATGATACGCAAATTCGCCTGATGTGGGACAATCCAATCCACATTATCCGCGGTTATACCCGCATGCTCCATTATATATCGCGCCGCTTCGGGCATACATTTAACGGCACGTTTGTATGTTTCCGGCCCGTTCATCTGAATTCTGTGATTTTCCGTCCCATGCAGGCATTCGAATGATTTTCCATCTGACATAATGACCGTATCAATTATTCCCGAATAACTGGACGTAGAATGTTCAAAAATCATTGCACCGGCACCATCACCAAACAATACAGCCGTCGACCTGTCTGTCATATCGACAAAGCGCGTCATTTTTTCCGCACCAATCAACATAATACGACGATGCATTCCCGCCGTAAAAAAAGCCCGCGCACAATGCAACGCATATATATACCCCGTACACGCACCACGCACATCAAAAGCCGGCAAATTATTTGTTGCCCCCAAACGCCCTGCAATCTGAACCGCGACAGACGGGAAATCTAATTCCGCCGTAACATTGGACACAATAATTAAATCAATATCATCTATTTTTAATCCCGCATTATCTAATGCACGTTGGGCGGCAATGGTCGCCATATCAACCACCGTTTCATCTTCACGCGCAAAGTGCCGTTGACGGATACCCGTACGCGTTACAATCCATTCATCGGTTGTGTCCATAATACGTTCAAAGTCCGCATTTGTCACAACGCGTTCCGGTAAATATGAACCATAACCAATTAATCTGCTTCCCATTTCCTGAATCCATAAATTTTGCTTTGGCATTATACAGGTCAAAGTGACACCTTGCAATAATTTTTCACCGGAATTTTACCCCATAAAAAAACGGGGACAAATCCCCGTTTATACACATTATCTATTTCGATGCATACCTTGATACAACTTATGCAACGCTGTATTAATATCCTGCATTTCCTCGATTAAATCTTGGCAACGTTTTATTTTCACCAAAACTCCTTGCAGTTTCTTAGACAACATCAACAAAGCACCCGCTTTGGTTTCTTTGGCCATTACACTCAGCAACATACGTTTTTGCTCATCCAATGACAACAAATGTTTTTCATAATCACGCGACAAGGAATATACTTGTTGCCATGCAGCTTTTGCTCCAACTTCGCCATTTGATTGCATATCCGAATCAATCACGGCATCTGATTTGGCACCCAAACCTTTGGTCGCAACATTAACAACGGGTTCCGCCCCCCTGTTCATACCGACGACTTCAACCGACACTGTGGAATTGGTTGACGGTCTTTTTGTATTACGTGGCGGCACATAAGTGCTTACTGTACGGACTATACGTGGACGACGTGCTTTGCTTTTTTCACCGGTACTGCCACCGGTATCACCACCCGATGGTGGCAAACCATCACCCGTACCATCATCTGGTTTCCCATCTGAAACATTATCGGACGTATTTGGTTTATCATCATCAGAAATCGTCGTAACAGACGGCAACGCATCCGCAATACATTTTTGTTGGGCCTGTACTTCGGACGCCACCACATTATCTTCTTCGTCATCTATACCACGACCATTGGCCAATTCCTTTATCAATTCCGACACCAACAAATATTTTGACCAATCCAAGGTTTTCAAATTAATTTCCAATTCACTGCAATAATTATTATATTCCATACGTCTTTTGCCTTCGTGTTCTGGGAATAATTTCTGGGCCACCAATACATTACCCGCAATCCCCCAGACCAAACGTGGCCTGTTGTTCAAAGTTCCAAAACTTTGCGACAAACATTTACCTTCTTTGAATGTCAAAGTCGGGGCAGAATGAACCAAATTATCTTTAACATACAACACCACACCCAACGTATTGCCCAAATAGCGTGGCACAACATTAACGTCATTAATATCGTTCAAGATTTTTAACAAATCGGCAACGTTTTTATTACAATGCGCACACAAATCACGCCAAGTCGATTTAGAAATATATTTTTTAATTTTGGCAACTTTGACTTCTGTGCCATTATGATAATATTTCTTGGGTCCAACCACATCTTCCGCTTTTACTTGCGCCTTTTTACCACCCGACTTTTTAGACGCCTTCTTTTTCGCATCTGCCCGTTTCTGAACATCCGCCACAGATTCGACAACATGTTCAACAACACGCATCGCGTCATCACGATGCACACAAACGATATCCGCACCATCTTCACGTTTTTTTGTTGCGGAACGCAATTTCAAATTCGCTTTCTGCGAACGCGCAGTTTGAACCAAACGCCCCAAAACATCATCCGACAAATCGGCCAATTCCTTGGACGCACTGCGACAAAACGCAATCAACTCTTCAGCACTATACCATTCTTCTGTCTTGACATCTGGTACTTCGACCTGCTCTACCTTCTTAACTTGTACAACTGCTTGTTTTTCGGACTGTCTCTTATCAATTTCACACAACAAATCCGTCAAAGAACAATCATCATCCCACACGTTTACATGCGGATATGCCGCGACAAAAACACGCGCCGCATCCAAAGCGCCATCTTTGTTACTTTTAATGTTATTAAACAAAGCATGACGAACATAAATATCTTTACAGGATTCTGGGATTTTGCCCATCAAGACATCTAAACCACCAATGGCATACCGACAATCCAACCACGCAAATGATGCCGGCAACACAGTCGTTGGCACAATTTTGAATTTACAACAATCCAAGCCACCAATTATATCAACATTTGTAAAATCGGGCCACTGCTGACCTTTACAGGCGTCCATATAAACATCTTCGGTTATCATCAAACGCACACCGTTCACCATTTTATCGTATGGCAAATCAAAGACATCAACCTGAATGCCTTCCATTTCTGCATTATCAACCAATAACGCTTCGTATAACACTGTATCCTTTGACATTTTTATTTCCTCTTATCCGTGTAATATATAGCACACAAACACCTTTTGTCAATACACCTAATAAAAATACATTGAATATTTTTGCATTTTAATATAATATAACGCATATTGCGTCCCCATAGTTCAACCGGATAGAACAAGTTCCTCCTAAGAATTAGATGCAGGTTCAAGTCCTGCTGGGGATGCCAAAATATATCATCGTTGCTTCATAAACAAAACACTGTCCCAATCAAAACCTTTTTGGTTTGACGGGAAAGACCGTACATGAATGGTATGCCGATACGGTTTAAGCACAGAATTTCCAATCATTTTATTCGCCACCATATCGATGTAATTCGTCCACGCAACCGGCGATGAAGCCCACATATAACGAAATGCAATACGTCCGCCATCACGCACCAACAAACGACGCGCCATGGGTTCCAAAATTTCACGATAGAAATATTTCATATTGTCTTCTTGGCTTAACACAGCCGACGAAGGCACAACATAATCATATATATTCGACAGCAGTATAACATCATACCGACCGCCAACCATACCCGTCACATCCGCAAATGGCATCTTGATATCACGCATATCACAATGATAAAACGGAATACGTCGTGGCAACACATCACGCAATTGCATATAACTTTTTTTATTCTTCAAATATGGAATATTTTTTGTTGAATACGCAGAATTTTGTCCTGCCTCGTACTTAAACAGATTTTTTCCACGTAACTGATAATCCTGTAACATACGTTGTACATTATTTGGCAAATTTGCATCAATCTGTGCCAAAATACGCGTATTAAAAAATTGCCGTTCATCAAAAAAGAAATCCATAAAATTTTCATACGACACATGTTGAACCATTATGGTTTTCAAATCGATAACCGCACGCTGTAATGAATTAATATCAAACGTATCTACATGCGCCGCGCCCGCCAAATATGCACCAAACGCATGATCGCCCGACGCCCCAACACTTAACACACGTGCACCATTAAAATCGCCCAAAACGCGTAATTGATCCGCGATATTTTCGTTTGAAAACAAATAGACAGGCGCATTATCCTGAAACGAATAAGATGGTGAAATTTTTACTGTACTTTTCTTAAACATAGCAAACACAAATTAACACAAAACCCAACAATGTCAACAATATTTATATTTTACAAATTAAATAATTCGTTTATAATCACGCAACAACAAAAAAGGACAAAGATGAAAAAGCGCGCCATCAAAATTGGAATTATTGCAACAATCGCCCCACATATATTTTGCTGTGGACTGCCTATGTTATTGGCACTGATTGGTTTAATCGCCCCGGACGCCGCACATTTTCATATCCTGCCACATTGGATTGAACCTTGGCTGTTTATCTTTTCGGGAATCATGTTAATTATTTCATGGTATTTGGTAATGCGCGATTGCAAATGTTCATGCACCAGTTGTCACAACAAATCCGGCCACAAAACACAAAAAGTAATTTTAGGGATTATCACCGTAATATTTATACTCAGCATAATATTACACCTGAACCTCCATTAAAAAACCCGCAAACGCGGGTTTAATTTTTATGCTGCCTTTTTGCTTTCCTTTAATATCTCAACAGGCGCTTTTTTTCCATCAACAACGTCTGCATCGATAACAATTTCGGCCAAATCTTCTTTGTCCGGCGCATCAAACATAGGTTGCATCAATACGCGCTCCAAAATACTGCGTAAACCACGTGCGCCCGTCTTGCGCGCCACAGCCATCTTGGCAATTGCACGCAAGCCGTCATCTGTGATATTCAACTTTACATTATCCAAGCCCAACATTGCTGTAAATTGCTTTACAACCGCATTCTTTGGTTCGGTCAAAATCTTAACCAATGCATCTTCATCCAATTCCTGTAAAGTTGTAATAACCGGCAAACGACCAATTAATTCCGGAATAATACCAAATTTCACCAAATCTTCGGGTTCAACATCCGCCAAGAAATTTTTATTCTTACGTTCTTCTGCCGATTCCACATGTGCACCAAAACCAATTCCACGACGTTCGCAAGTACGATTTCCGATAATCTTATTCAAACCATCAAATGCCCCACCACAGATAAATAAAATCTTACTGGTATCCAATTGAACGGTCGCTTCACCTGGATGCTTACGCCCTGCCCCACCGGCCGGAACATTTGCAACCGTACCTTCAATCAATTTTAATAATGCCTGTTGGACACCTTCACCGGAAACGTCGCGGGTCAAAGATGGATTTTCTGATTTACGCGAAATTTTATCAATTTCGTCAATATAAATGATTCCACGACTGGCACGTTCAACATCAAAATTCGCATTTTGCAACAAACGCGTTAAAACACTTTCTACGTCATCACCGACATATCCGGCCTCGGTCAAAGTGGTCGCATCTGCAATCGCAAAAGGCACATCCAAAATACGTGCCAATGTCTGGGCAAACAATGTCTTACCCGTACCGGTAGAACCAATCAACAACACATTTGATTTTTGAATTTCCACATCGGACGAAGCCGCCACAGTATGACGTTTGAAATGATTATAAACCGCCACCGCCAATGTGCGCTTTGCCGTATCTTGGCCAATAATATATTCATTCAAGAAATTATAAATCTGGGACGGGGTTGGCAATTTCGCAACATCTTTGCTGATTTCGCGACGATTATCATCCGCCATAATATCATTACACAGATTAATACATTCATCACAAATGCAAACATTACGTCCACTGACCAATTTCTTCACTTCATAAACTGCTTTGCCACAAAAACTGCAAAACTGCTGATTATTTTCTGTTTTTGGTGTTTTATCGTCACTCATCTCTCAAATCCTGTCAGAATTATTTACGTTCCAAAATTTCATCGATTAAACCGAATTTTTTTGCTTCGGTCGGATTCATCCAATTATCGCGTTCCATCGCATCAAACAATTCTTTTTCTTTACGGCCTGTAAATTCAGACATTTGTTTAATTAATGTCTGTTTATTTTTCTGATACTGGGCCATTTGGATTTCCATATCTGTAATCTGACCACGTGCACCGGCCAATGGTTGGTGAATCATAACCTGAGTATTTGGCAATACGAAACGTTTTCCTTTTTCACCGGCGGCCAACAAAACCGACCCCATAGACGCAACCAACCCCATACCAATTGTTGACACAGGTGCTTTGATATACTGCATAGTATCCATAATCGCCCAACCGGCCGAAACATCACCCCCCGGCGAGTTAATATACATAGAAATATCTGCATTTGGGTTTTCGGATTCCAAGAACAACAATTGTGCAACAATACTGTTTGCCATATTTGGTTCTATTTCACCACCAACCACAATAATACGGTCACGCAACAAACGTGAATAAATATCAAACGAGCGTTCACCACGTGGTGATTCCTCGATAACCATTGGAATTAATGCCATAATACAAATCCTTATGTTTAACAATCCATCCAATTATATCATATTAAAAGCCATTTATCAAATTTATGATATATATGGGCAAAAAATATAGCCCAAGGTTATATAAATGGCAAATAAAAAATCCCCCAAACGGGGGATTTAATAATCTGACAATTATTATTTATCCAACGCTTCGTTGATACGTGCTGCTGGGATTGCACCTGGGAACGCTTCTTCATTGATAATCAAGAAAGGTGTACCTGTGATTTCAAACTGTTGTGCCAAATCACGAACGTTTGCCAATTCACGTGCAACAACTTCGCCGTTCATATCTTTTTTCAACTGTTCTACATCCAAACCAGCTTCTTCTGCGAATTTCATAACATTCTTTTCAATCGCTGCACCCAATTTCTTTGGATCTTGGATATTTTCTGTTGGACGATATTCACGTGTCATAATCATATCAACCAATTTTGCTGCTTTTGCATTGTCTTGAATTTTTGCAGCAATCATTGCACGTGCTGGCGCATCAGAGTTTACACCGTGAATCGAGAAGTTTTTAACAACAACTTTCACGTCGTCACGATTTGCCAAGACGCTGTCCAATTCACCGTGAACACGACGGCAATAACCACAAGAAGCCGCAGTCCAGATATAGATTGTGTTTTTCGCTTCTGGATTACCCAAGATTGGCGCATCAGCCATCATAACATCTGCATTGCTGCGAACGTATTTACGGATAGCTTTATTTTTTTCTTCGTTTTGTTTTGCCTGCATACCATCAACCATTTCTTGCAAGATTTCAGGATTAACAGATGTCAGATAATATGGTGTATACAGACGGCATACGCAGCCCGCAACCAACAAGACAGAAACCAATTTCACTGCCTTTTTAGCATATTTCGCACCTGCTGATGTTTTTTTGGCATCCTGTTTGAACATAACGCCACCAAACATGAACAAAGCGACAGCCAATACTAATACCAAGATTGTCCAAGTCATTATTTTCTCCTTTGTATGTTGAACACGCAAACAATAGCAAACGTAAAATTAAAGAGCAAGAAATAAATAATAAAAATTATACTTTTTTTATCATTTTTCGCATCAACGGAACATCCACCCCCTGTTGTGCACAGGCGCTTTCAATAAAGTGCAAAGTTATATCCAAATTCAATGGCAATTTATATAAACGATTTATATATGGTGCGGCACACACATCACAAACCGCACGCCCCGTACGTGGCGACAAAAAATTCAAACCATCATGCGCACCACAACCCGAACAACACGACAAATCCAACGCATATCCCAATTCACGCAACAATGCGACTTCCCATCGCAAATATGCACCATCCACACCATCGGATAATTCACGCAATAAATTCACAGTATCAACATACAGCCGTTCATAACATTCCCGTTCGGGCAATAATGCGACCAATAAATCAAATGCCGCGTTCATATAATTTAATGCAACTATATTTCCCATCAATGGCACAGATAAATTTTTCTCTATTTCCCAATGAAAAGCACCCAACATAGAATCCAAGCGCGCACCCCAGACCGAATTGCCGCACTGTCCAACCAAAGGACGATTTTTTTTTGCCACCGCACCACCACGCACCACCCCAACAACCAAACCGTGATTGCGTGTAAATATGCGCGCAACAACATCCCTTTCATTAAAGGTTCGCAAACCAATTAAAATCCCATCTGATTCCAATTTCACAAATTTATTATTACAACTTTGACAAAGACGCGCCATAAAAAAACCGCCAATTGGCGGTTCATGATTTAAATTTTTTCTACATAGTCAACTTCGATTTCGGTCGTAAACAAACCTTTATCTACATCACCACGCAATCTAACCTTGTCCGTTGGTGTGATATTTTGACCACGCCAATCATCATCATCGATTTCCACAACAATTGAATCTGAGATATCTTCGAACAAGTATTCTTCATCACCCAAACGTTTGATGATAAATCCTTCGACAACAATCGGCACTTCGTCACGCATTTCTTTGGCCTGTTTAACAGAAACAACGACATTTTCATTTTCTATAAAACCACCCGGCCCCGTTGTGACAGATACCGCCTCTACAAATTCTGCAGATGCCGCCGACGCCATCATAGCACCAATAATCGAAAATATTGAAATTTTCTTCATATTAACTCCTTTTTGTTATATCTGAAAATAATTATAACATATGATTATATATATTTGTCCAAGAATATTTTCCAAAATAAAAAAACGGGGATTCACCCCGCTTTTTACATTTGTATATCTTCACACTTCTGGATTGGTTCCGCAGTTGTACAAGACGTATTTCTGTTATTATGGAACCAAGATTTACTGCCCGTTGTTTTACACGACTGGGTAACAATCGTTGTACACAAATGACAAATTCTGGTTTCACGATTAAATGTCGCCGTGGTCTCTTTGGTACCCGCCCCAAATGTGCCACTGGATTTTCCCAAATAACCATCATTTTTATAAGTGGTCTGCCCCAAATCGGTCAACGCATGTCCACCAATGGTCAAATCATTAACATTTAACCCCGACCCAACTTCATAGCTGATGGCAAATGGTGGTGCCAAATTGATTGTTTGACTGGTCAAAGTAGTGGCGGAATTTTCTGCCATTTTTTGGCACATATACTGTGCAACGTCCGCAGACGCATCGTGGTTTGCCGCCGCCAACATTTCGTTCCATTTTGCGTTATAATTATCTTGGGCGCGACGCAAAGCGGCCACCGCTATCTGCATCTTTATTTGATTCAACAGATTTGGGAAACGTCCCGTGGTAACATCTTTTTTATCACCTGTAATCTGTTCTAAATTACGACCATTGATACAGTGTTGAATTTTTTGATCCTGCTCTATCATTTCAATCGTACGATTAATCGTACCCGCGATATTATTCAATTCTTCTTCAATCGCCGAAATAATACCTTCATGGTTTGGCACATCTGAATTTACCTCTTTAATCTTTTTCAGATATTCTGCCACGCCAATTTCACCGGGCTTTAATTGATTTGAAATACTGGATTTTGGGTCATAGTCACTGGCATTACCAACCTGAATAGAACCAAATGATATCATCCCCGTCAAACGATACACGATACCATCTTTTTGTGAGCGCAAAGATCCGGTACCAATCGTATCATCGGATGCAAATTTGTTACAATCTGTTGTACTGCCACAAATCTCCATCATTTTATTATCAACAATTTCCTGACATTGGTCCGCCAAGGTTGTGTCGATATTCAAATACAACCCCATCAACATTTTGTCTAAATCACCCAAATTGAAATCCTGATTTCCCTGTTTACAGACAACCAAACTGTCAACCGGACACATATCATGGATATGTTCAAAATCAATACCGATACAATTCTGGAAATTTTCCCCACATCTGGATTCATGTGTAAAGCAATCTTTAACCTCTTGCGTACATGCATCCACACGCATAGCCGCCAATTTATCGGTCACATAGTTCCAAATTAATGGTTCCATTTTTTCACATGGTTCCAATTCAACCTTACAGAAACTGCGTGCCATTTCCGGATATGCCAAACACGAATCCATTGTCGCAACACCTTTTCCGGCAATATCATCTTTACATGCGGTATGTATACAATTTGAAATATCCGTTAAACAACTTTGACGGAAACGAGATTCAATATGTGATTCGGCCAATTGAATTGTTGGCGCAACTTCTTTTAAGAACGAAGGCCATACATTATCACGCACGGCAACACAACTGGACAGAACGCGTTCACAAATTGGTCGTTTTGCTTCTAATGTCTCCATCGTAGATTCGGTAATATTATATGCCGACTTTGAGCCATACGATTTACCACGTGAAGAAGATTTTTGCATATTTTCACTGGCAATCTGTCCAACACAATGTTCCCAATCGGTACCGCATGCATCCGCCCCACGCATACATTTTTTGAATTCAACCATACATTCGCCCAAAGTATATTTATTGGACTCACTTAAACTTTCCTGTAATGCGGTACGAACGGCGGCTTCGGCTTTGGATGTCGCCAAATCTGCTTCGGATTGCTTTTGAACCAAACTGTTCTCTAAACCCTTGCAATCTGACACAATTTGACGCGAATACATATTTGCCAACAAATCAATATCTGCATCACATTTTTCCGGCATCTGTTCCATACACAAATCTTGGGCCGCACGATGTAATGCCGCACCCGTCAAATTCGTCAATTCGTCACCATAGAAAATAGAATCCGTATCTTCTTCCTCTTCTTCTACCGCTTCATCCCACAGCGCCAACAATCCCGTTGACTTCTTTCCCTGTACTTGATCCAAACTTAACAGATTACCTTTTTTATCATATTGTCTTTCACCGGTAAAAATAATATCCGCATCGGCACCTGCTTTTACCTTCTCAACCTCTACAGTAGATATACGTTCTGCTTCGATTAATTGTTCTTTGATAGAATTTAATTTTGCCTCGTACTCTGGGTATGCGTCACTGCAAATACAACTGCCACCCGATTCGTTATCAGACATACAAAACTGATCCATACATCCATAGTATGCTTCATAACACTCTTGGTCATAAATACCCTTGGCCTCTGACTTAACGCGAACAGATGTCCCCTTTTGAATCGCAGATTGTTTTGCCGCTTTTTTTACTGTGGCACCAAACGCATCGTGCACCAGCATAACACCCAGTGCACAACACAATCCAACAAAAAACCAATTATGTTTGTACATTTACTCTCTCCACAGATGAATCAATTACATATTTACATCTTCACAACTTTCTATTTCTTGACAGAAATCTTCTTTGCCACCGGCCTTGGCACCGATTATACCTGCGCCAACCGCTGTAACGACACCACCAATCGCGGTACCCCACCCCGGAGAAACCATAGTACCTGCCGAAGCACCTGCGGTTAATCCACCGGCCGCCGACTTTAATGCCGATGTCCATTTAGATTCACCACCTTCTTCACAAACCTGTTGCATACGACATACATGACAATTACGTAACGACGGTTCGAACACAACGCTGCGGATATAGCTGTAATTCTTTTCAGATTCATCCGGTGTTTCAACCGCATATGTCGCATAGCAGTTCGCCTCTGCTTTTGCCAAATCTTGTTTACGCGACAATTCGGCAATTTTATCTTCTAATTGACGCAACGCACGATTTTCCGCACCAATTTCTGCAACGATACGTGCCGAATTAAAGATTTTATCACCCAACGCACCATCCAAAGTCGCACACGCTTCAATCGTCTTGTCTTTTTCAAAATCTTTAAAGAACGAATCTACACTTTTTTTAGTTCTGCTGATTAACTCTTTACGCGCAGTGGTAATATCTTCTGGAATCTCGGTCATTCCAACAACAATATCATCGGATGGCAAACACGCCATATCTGTACCACAAACCAATCCCAAACGTTCACCAAAATGGTTAACACAACCCTGCATCAATTGATAGTCCATTTTCAATGTAGCAGCACTGATTAACAACTCGAAATCTTTACCACTGACACCCTCACAGGACAAAATCGAACTCTGCGGACACATTGCAACCAGTGCCGATGATTTTTTACCCAAGCATTCCGGCGCAGTAAAGTCAGCACCACATTTATCCTGCAAACATTGGGAAACGTCATTTTGACAGAATTTTGTACGTAAATATTTCAATTTATTCTGAATTGGAACTTTCAAAGTACTTTCAAATTCCGCTTCGGACGCCCCGCCCCACAGTCCACTGATTTTCACGGCATCTTGCGCCCCCGGCAACTGAACAACACAAATTTCACTGACCGGACAAATCTTCATCGCAACATCAACATTGCCCAAGCAATCTGTATTTGTTGTAACAGAGCAATTATCTTCTAAACACGCCTGCATATTGGCCAAACACATCTGACGCGCATTACGCGACGCAAATTTTGCTGCATCCGCCAACACCATTTCTTTTTCCGCAATCCAATCTTTTTCCACATCGGCACGAACAGCAACACACTGATTCAAAACATCTTCACATGCCCCCGCACGACGCGACAACAACGAATCGCTTAAACAGTTTTCAAAATGCGTTCCACAACCACCTTTATCGGCGATACACGAACGATACGCCAACAAACATTCACCACGGTTATACTTGTTCGTAGAACCAAACACTGACAAACGCGCCGCACGAACCGCCGCTTCGGCCGTTTTCACATTGGCTTCGGCCGTACGTTTTTGATCCGCCAAATACGAATCATACGCTTTGCAATCCGACGTAACAGAACGTGAATACAACATTGTTTCTGCATTTTTAACCGCGGCGGCACACGAACCTAAATACATACCCGAACAGTAATCATGTGCGCTTTTATACAACACATCACCCAATGTATCATCCGCCCCCAAAGATACCGAAGCGGCCACCACATCTTCTTCATCCGACCAAGTATTATCGTTAAAGATATCGGCCAACAAATCATCTGAACTGAATGTTTTTTTCTCAACCACCGCTTCTTCACCTTCGGTCGCATCAAAAATATAGTCCGCATTCGCGCCCAACTTTTCACGTTCAACCTGTTCGGTGTACATTTTATCTGCTTTGGATTGTATCGATTGAATTTCGGCCAAAATTTGATCCGCTGCATAAATATTATCGGAACAAGAACAACGCCCACCTTCGCTTTCATCCATCAAACAAAATTCATCCATACACGAACGATACTTATCGCGATTGCAATCGCCGGTGACTACATCCGACCCCGTATCACCCGTACCATTATCATCGCCACCGGAAACATTATCACCTGTATTAGAATCGCCATCATCCCCACCAACATCGGCATCCGTATCATCACCACCACCGGTATTACCACCCGTATCAGAATTTCCGCCCGACGCATTATTGTCACCCGCATCCACACCGGACGACGTATGTAATGTCTTGGCAATATTTGGCCCACGAACCCCCGCCATAGACACACGTTGAACCCCAACACGCGCATCATCACCACGGACCGCAGCAAAAGCCACACCCGGAACCAAAGCCAACACCGTTGCAAAAATTCTTAATATCATGGACTCCACCTACATCGTTAGCTTCAGAAATACCGAACGCATCGACCGGAACTTGTACATTGACTTGCACAACGTACAACGGCGACACTCTGATCGGCACGACCACCAAGACCATCACGCTAACGGTTCCGCAGAGTTTAGCACCAACGGTTTCGGTGAGTTATGCCGACACGATTGCACAATGCTTGACATGGGGATTGCTCGTTCAGAGCAGAAGCAAACTGGCATTTTCGATTACCGCATCAGGACAGCAAGGTGCGACCATTGCATCATACTCAACATCGGTCAATGGTACATCCTACAATTCTGCTTCGTTCACAACTGATGTTCTGCTCTACAACGGCACGAACAGTTACACCGTGACCGTGACCGATTCAAGAGGATTGCAGACCGTTTCGACAGGGAACTTT
>JAEIGA010001211.1_pt1 | contig 39750 bp, 51 predicted proteins | sample 9270691 | NCBI WGS metagenome assembly JAEIGA01 (sample SAMN17057246, study PRJNA624740) | gut metagenome | biome: biome; isolation source: fecal sample | host: Bos grunniens | place: China: Xizang | collected 2019 | reverse complement strand
AACATAAGGAGTATTTTTACAATTAACTACTACACTATCTACATCGGCTTGCTTTGTAAATTTGTCTATAGATTCCTCTTTAAAACCTACATACTTAGCCTTAAAGCTTTTGTCATTTTTTGTAAAGTTTAGATAGAGATTAAAATATAGCTCAGGTATAAAATTTTGTATTTCTGTTTCTCTGTCTGTTATTAACTTAAGCCCTACAGATTGGCACCTACCTATAGATTTAGCACCAATATATTTCTTTCCTAAGGGTGATAAACCAAAACCAATTAATTTGTCAGACATCATACGAGATAGTCCTGCATTTACTAAATTAGTATTAAAAGGTACTGGGTTTTCTAATGCACTAGTCACAGCCTTAGGAGTTATTTCATGTGTAATAGCTCTAAAACACTTGTCTTCTGGAATTTTACAAAATTTAATTAAGCTCCAAGAAATTACTTCGCCTTCACGGTCGCCATCGGTCATTATAAAAATTTTATCAGAATTTTTTACTCTGGTTTTTAGGTCATCTACTACTTTTTTCTTGCCCTCAGCAATTTCTAAATTCATTTTAAAGTTTTGATCAGGAAATATTCCTGAATTATACGCAGGCCCACCATTACTTAGAGCCATAATATGGCCTACCGAAGCCATCACCACAGCTTTGGAATAGCCCGCATTTTTTAAAATAGCTGAAATTGTTTTTACTTTATTCGGAGACTCACAAATTACTAATATCTTTTCATCTTTATTTAGATTCATTTGTATTATCTCCTGTATCAAGTTTAAGTGCTTCCCTCAAAAGCTGTCTAATAAGCTCAGATATATTTGTAGACCTTTTAAAAGCTTCTACCCTTAAGGCTTCTCGTAGTTCATCAGGTATTTCTAGACTAATCATTTTTTTAGCCACAAATAAATCCTCCTTATTTATGACGTTTTTTACTAACGCGTCTGATATAGTTAGTAAATTCAGCTTTTTGCTCTGCTTTTTTTGCTCTATTCATGCTAAGAATAGACTTATTTGCAAGTTTTTGTGCTTTAGCATGCTTTTGAGCGTCGTCTTCAGATTCAACTACAGTAATACGGCCATTAATAACACCTTCAGCAAAAGATAATTCTTGATAACTTTTTGCTAAGGCTTCATCATCATTTATATTATTTTTTAAAGTTTCTAATTTAGAAGGTAAAAAAGTTTCTTTATAAAATGAGATAATTTCAGGCATATCTGTATCTTCAATTTTGCCATCTTCTAAGATATCTGATACCATACCAAGTTCACTTGGAGGAACTCCATCTAACAACTGGGATTGTTGATCAAACAGGCTTGCAGCAACACCTATTAACTTATTGTCTTCATATTTAAAATCTTCATTATAATAGACTACTGTAATTTCATTAGGTCTACCAATAACTATTTCTTTTCCTGGCATAGATACACAAGTTTCAATCGTGATATTTAAACCAGTTTTCTTAGTTATAATTGGATTAATAAAAGTTTTTATCTGGTCATTAAAGCGTAAACAAAAAATTCTTTTATTAATACCAATTTGTGGTGCTGCTAAGGCTAGTATATCTTCGTTAGCTTCCATAATTTTTTTTATTTTTGAAATAATACTTAAGCCTTCTTCAGTTTGAACTCCTTCACTTGATAAAAAAGTTAGAGGTTCCGATGGTAGCATAAGTTTTTCTACATCAGTGATAATTTTACACATTTAATTAAGCTCACTTTCTTATAATTTTAGCTAATACGCTATTATATTATACGACAATAGCTATTAATTTATTAATTTAATAATTTAATAAAAAAATGTGAGGGATTTCCCTCACATTTTAATCAGTCTTAGTTGCCAAGTCATTTAAAACTGCTTTAAAATGTTTAAGAGCATCAAAATTTTCTTTTTGTATAGTTTCTTCATCTGCTCCTAATGCTTTAAAAGCGTCCAAAAGCACTTTATTTTGTTGTATATAATTAGGTTTTTTGTGTGCCTTATTAGGCATTTCAAGCAAGTACATAATATAAGTTAGTCTATAATAGTTCTCTTCTAAGCCTAACACAATTTCTTGAGCCTCTCTCATCTGGTCTTCTGTGATATGACCATTTTTTAAGGCTTCTTCAAAATCAGCTAAATTTTGCTTTTCTTCTAAATACTGAGCTAATACAGTAAAGTAATAATTTCTAACATCTTTTATTGCCATATTTACACCTCTGAAATATTTTCAAAACATTGTTGAATTTGGGGAAAAGCCTGCCAAGCTTCAAATTCTGTAATCTCTTCTATTGAACTTATTTCTTTTTTAAAATCATTGATAAATTTATCAATTTCTTTGAATACTAGATTTTCTTTGTAGTCAATTTTTTTATAGGACACTGAAAAGTCATTTAGCAATATTTCAGTGTCCGGATAAATTGGACCAAATTTTATAATAGAAGTTTTTCCAAATATAGTTTTAGTAATAATATAAAAATCAAGTAGATTTGTATTAGTACAACGCAAAGCAGTATTACCCATATCAACTATGTCTATAGATTGGTCAAAAGTTCTTTTAACAGAAAATTCAAAAACCATTTATTAAAGGCCTCCTATTTTTAAATAGTAGTCTTCTTTAGTAAAATCAGCGATTAAAAATAAATTATAAGTAATATTATCTTCTTCTAATTCAAAATAATTTGTAATTTTTACAGTAGAGTTGCTTGTATTAGTGCCAAAAGATGGGAATTCAGTATTTATTGCATTTTTACTTAATTTAGTATATACACGAGCATATTCATCACTATCTTCTAAGTGTATTACATAGAACTGATTATCATAAACACCCGTATCGTCAATGCCTAGTCTATTTAGAATATTTTTTACTATGTTATTCGCCATTAGAATTAACCTCCTCTGTGTTATCATTAACATCAACAAAGTCTATTTCAGAACTTTCAAAAGGGTCTTGAGGTTCTGGGGAGCTCACAGTAGCATTAATGCTTTCTAATAAACCAAGAACAGCCGTTTTAACTCGTTCTCTTGAGTCTCTGCTTAGTGATTCTGTAGTTTTATCTCCGATATTTACTTCGTTATTTTGTTGATTAACTTGAATCAAAGGACGTTCACCAGCGCCAGAAACCTGCTTTTGTCCACGTTCTATCAAATCTTGTACTATTTTTAAACCATCAAACAATTCTTTATTAGAAATTTCATCAGGCCTTTTTGTAAAACGAGTTAAAGCCTGGTCCGTAATGGTATCAAGTAAATCGCTTAACTTGTTGACTCTAATCATTGTTTTTTTATTTTGATTTAAATTAAATAGATGAGTAAGGTCATTAGCTCTGTCTTCATCAGACTCTGCTATAATTTGATTTAGAAGAGCTAATGATTCTTCATTTAAATCAGGTACTTTTACAACTAGGTCTGTATTTTCTTCTGAGGATACAACATTTTCTTCAGTGTCTTGGAAAATTGCCTTAGTTTCATCTACCATTTTATAGCACCTCTTCACAGATTGCTAGTAGCTTATCTGCAAAAGCCTGTTCAAGAGCCAATTCCAAGGGATCTTGATTAGAAGTTAGTGAGTCTTTTATGGCTGTTTTTAAGTTTTTTCCTGGAATAAACTTACATTGCATATCCGAAAGGTTTACACTCAAAGAGCCTATTCCTATATTAATAGTTACTTGTGATTCACCTCTACGCTTCGCATCACAAATGATACTACCTATACATAAACAAGCTTTATCAGTAAGCTCACCTGTTATTTTAGTAGGAATTTTTAATAATGTTCCTATATCATTCATAATATTTATTTGATTTGCCATTTAAATTTCCTTTCCATTACTATTTATTCTTTTTAAAATCTTCATGGGGTCTTGACCATTTAGATTCCAGACACTTTTTAAAAGGTCTCCTAAATAAACTTCATATGATTTATCAAGTTTATATTGAACACAATGGGCCATAATTTCAATAGGCTCATATTTATTTGTAAAGATATCTCTTATAAAAGAAACTCGTGTTTCAAAAGTTCGTGCATTTCTATCAAATTTAGCCATTATTGTTTTTGAATTTGACTCCTATCAATGTTATATTGTTTCATAATTGGAAGTATCTGTACGTAAAGCTCAGTTACTTTATCTTTCTCTTTTTTTGTCAAGTCTTTTAGCTTACTCTGAGCTGCCGTAAAAGTATCGCCGTCAATATTTATGTATTGATACATTAATAAAGCATTTGTTAATATAGCCATTTCAGCTTCTGTCGGAAAGGTCACAGTTTTACCCGCAAAATAAGTTAGAAGCCTGGTCATGTTAGCACCATCCAACAAATAACACAATTCACTTAATACTGCATAATCTGGAATTTCCTGAACCTTAAATAAGATAAAAAGCATCAATGAATAAATATCAGATAAATGCAATGAATTCAAATTTTTTTTAATACTGTTCCTCATTTTTAGCCTCCAAAGCAGAATTTAATATATTTTCTAGGTCCATATCACTCAAATCTGCTGACTGATAACAATCCATAATCTCAAGTTTTAATGCCATAAAAAATTCTTTGATTAAAATTCTGGTGTAATTAGACATTGACTTGGGAAGATGCCATAAAATGATGCTCTGCGGTGGTGCATCAAGTTTCTTTTTATTCTTTAAGACCTGAATACTGTTTAAGAGAATCGAAATTTTTAAATTTTGATATTCTGGAGTAGTGCTATTAAATGGTGACTTCTGTAAAACTTCATCTAAAATCTGGCCGTTTCTTGGTAAAAAGTCTAATAATTGTTGTTTAAACTCTTCACTGACCCCTGAACTAGCTCTAGCCTGATTTTTTAACTGTTCTTTGTAGGCAAAAGCATCAAATTTTTTAGAAATAAATTCTTCATCTAAAACCTCTCTATAGCTTTCTCGTTGATATTCTATTTTCATAGGGTATAAAAGAGCTTTAGTATAGTTTAGACTTGATTTTATAGGACGTATTAATTTTCCTTTAACCGTTTTACCTTGATTTAACAGGTTTTTGCGTAAAGCAAAAAATAACCTATTTGCAGCATAAAAAGCATATAAGTCATAATCTTGAAAATTTGTAAACATACATTTTTTTATGGCTAACGCTTTTACCAGCAACCACAAATAATTGTATATAGTGTTTTCAATCTCAGGGTTTTCCCCCGGATTTTGAATTTTGTGTACATTTTCGTCTATATATATACATAAATCAGTGTACTTTAAATTTGCAGGCTTTTTAAATAGCATTTATGAGGTCCTTTCTTACTTATAGTATTTCGCTAATACCATTTTCATTTTTTATGATTTTTATTTCAGAGTCTATTGGCAGTTCAAGCTCCTCAGCATGGTGAGAAACTATAAACACAGACTCAATTGTTTGTAACTCTTTTTCTAAAAGATTCATTACTGCCTGACAACTCTTTTTGTCAAGGAAATCTGTAATTTCATCCAATACTAAAATATTTGCATTCAAACCCAGATAAGTAGTAAGCATATCTCTGATAGCTAACTGAAGCAATAAGTCAACTCTTTGTTTTTCGCCACCTGAGAGACCATCAAAAATTTTATTACAATAAGTAATATCAAGGGCATTACCATTTAAAGTTAAAGAAAGGTCTCTAGTGCCAAAAACAATCTCACAATATTCTTTTGCTCTTGAATTAATATATTCAATTACGTTTGTTAATAAATAGCCTCTAAAATCACGTCTAATTAAATTATCCATTTTTTTGATAATAGCAAGTCTATTAGCGTAATCTTCTTTTGATACGGCTGTTAAGCCAGTTAAATTAGTTAAACGGGCTATTTCTGACTCATGACTTTCTAATTCTTTTTGTTGCTTATCTGTATAGCTATTCCAATTTTGTTTATCATAAGTTACTTTATTATAAGAATTTTTAGCAATTTCTAATTCTGTTTGATAACTAGATAAAGTAGCTTTAATTGAGTTTATCAACTGTTTAGCCAAAGCTAGTTCATTTTCTAATGAGCTCATTTCATCTTTAAAAGCATTATCTATTTGAACTAAATATGTTTGATGCTGCTGTTCACATTTTAAAATATCAGCTTCAAGAATAACTAAGTCTCTTTCAATAGCAGTTAACTCGGCTTCTTGAATAAGAGTGTCGGGTTTAATTACATTTGGTAACCGTTGACCACAAGTAGGACATACTTCTTTTATTTCTTGTAATCTTTTAATTTCTTTTTTTAATTCAGTAGCTTTAAATTTAAGCTGAGCCTTTTTATTTAAAAGTTCTGAATGTGAGGTAGTATAAGCAGTAAGCTCTTCTGCGCTTACTGCAGCTTTTTCTTTTGAAAGTTTAATAAATGATTGATTAAAGGTATCTACTCTAGCTTCAGTTTGACTTAAAATTTGATTTTGCTCGGTAATCTGTTTTTCTATTTGTGTTATCTTTTCTAATAGTTCTTTCAACACTTCATCAAATTTAGGCTGAGTTTGACGACTTAACGCATCTCTAATTCGATTAGTTTCATTTATATGAATATTTAATTGCGTATTATTAGCAATTAAGCTATCTTCACATTCACGGATTTTAGTTGAAAGCTCTTGCTGTCGAGTCTGCACACGGGCCTTTAGGTCCTCAATCATAAAATCAGATTTTGTAAGTTTTTCAAGTAGTTCTTTTCGTCCGCTAGGACTAAAAGAAGAAAATCTATTAGGCATACCTTGACCTATAATAATTGTAGAAGCGATTAAATCTTTGGTAATGTCCGGAAGTAACTCTATTAATTTCTTTTCAGACTCTCTAATGCCCTTACCACTAAGGTCAACATCATTTTTAAATATTTTTAAATCATTCTTTGGTGCGCTTTGTCTGGTAATACTAAATAAATCTTTTTCAAATAGAAAATCTAATTGAACATAGCAATCGTCTGATTCGACGTTTATATTTTTTAGATTAGTTTTAATACCATTAATAGTTTCACCAGTAAGAGCAAAGCATATGGCACTCCATAAAAAGCTTTTACCAGAACCATTAGAAAGTGCATTATCTTTTTTATAATTATTTTGACCTGAAACTAGGCAGAAGCCTCGATTTTGTAAATCAAGCTCTGAGTGTCCATAGCTTCCAAAATTATGTACAATTAACTTTTTAAACTGAAGCATCGAAGCTTAACCACTCCTCTAAATTTTGTTTAACAAGCTCCCAAAAATTGTCCCAATGAAACTTTTGTAGCTGTTCACTGGCATTGCTGATATAATAATTCTCATAAGCTTCAAATTCGGCTACTGCGGTAGTGATAGAAGCTACTAAAAAATTTTCAGGTAATGTAGTATCTAAGCTATTAGAACTGATAACAATTTTGTCTCTAACATATCTTAAATATTCAATAAACAAATTTAAGCCTGCTCGATTATTATTAAAAAAGTCTTTTCGTAAAACTTTCAAAGTATAATCGTATGTTCTATCTATTTGTTTACTTTGCTTTTTTGTTATATTCACATTTTCACCTATAATATATTATACAATAAATTTATTATTGTAAATTTTTTAAATTCTTCTTACTTACAAACTTCAGCAAGTTCTTCTTCTAAAATAGTACTGCTTTCAATAGTAGTTCTACAGCATTCTATAAAACGTGCTAAATGGTCTACAGAAAGATCTAAAATATCTTTATCTGCCGGTTCCGCTGTGTTGTAATCTTTTACTACAATAATTCTTGATTCTAATATTCTATCTTTCAGTGTTTCTAAGGTCTGTTTAGTAACCTCGAGCAGTTTACTTGTACATTTTAGTGAAACGACTGCATTATTTTTTAAATTTTGTAGAAGATTTAAATCAGTTTCATTGTTTATCTGTATTTTGTAAAAATTAAAAGCATGTGGATTTTCTAAATAGCTGATTTCTAAAGTTTGTGTATCTAATATTGCAATGTTGTGACTGTATTTAGAAGCATCTTCTCCAAAGTCTTTACCAGTTAGATTACCTAAATTAATTATTTTAGGAGTTAGTGCTTGACCATTATGTAAATGTCCATTAATAAATAAATCACAGTTAGCTTCAATTTCTTCTAATGAAAAACCCACTCTAGACATAACCGGCCCCATCTGGATACCACTAATATCATTATGAGATAAGATAACTCTTGGTTTATTCTTATCTAAATTTGAGAAGTACTCTTTAAGAGGTTTTCTATCACATTCTACTATATAAGGTAAAAAACAAAGATCGCAGTCATCTAACATTAACACACGAGGTTCAGTTATAATCTGATGTCTATCATCTAAAAAGCTATTTACTGAGTTAAAAGTCAAGCTACTAGTTGAAGCATCATGGTTACCTACTAAACTGTAGTGCATGATATTTGACCATTTAATAGCTTTACTAGCTGTAATTGTTTCACTTGATAACTCTGGCTTATCAAAAAAATCTCCTAGATTCACAATATAATCACATTTTAGTTTTTCTGCCATTTGTTCTACCCAATTCATAGATTCAATACAGTTCTCAAGTCTGACTGGGTACTCGATACCCCATTTATTTATTATACTTGCTCTTGGACACATATGCAAGTCAGTAAAGAACAAAATTTTCATTAATAATTTTCCTTTGCTTTATTAATACTGTATATTATACGATTTATTAAAAAGAAAAGCGGCCTAAATTTAGGCCGCTTAATTCAAATATGTTGAAGCAATTTCAGACATTCTTGTTAATGTTACAAGCGGATAAGCTCTTAGGATTTCATGAATATCTGGTGCGAAGTCTGAAGGACGTGAATGTATGATAGCTTCTATCTGTTCGTCAGTAAGCGGAATAAGATTTTTAATTTGCATATAAGAGCTAAAGCCTATGTCACCATAAACAGGTCTCATATTGCTTTCTCTGGTTTTATAAGCTGGTATAGAATTCCACTGGCCAGATTCTTCATCTTTTACATTCTTCATGTAAGCTTCGTACATGGTTGCTTTATAAATATCTTTAAAAAGTGCTACCTTAATAACATCTTCTTCTGTATATCTACCTGGATAGTAGGCATTACATAAAACACCTAGTTCGTGAGCTGTTGCTAAAGCATGCTCACATAAACCACCTGGATAGGCTCCAATATATTGTGTAGAAGCAGGGCTATTAAAATAGTTTATTTGGTCTAAAAATTTACTTACTTCAGTTAGGTCAATATTTAGCTTAGCCAGCAATTCCATAAATTTAATTTCGTTAGCATTTTTTTGTTCTATACTTATCATATTTAGGACTCCTCTATTAAAAATCATTTAATATTCCCTGTGTCGCTGCATCAATCATCTTTTTAGTACTTTTTTGTGCACAATTACCTATAGCAAAACACTTTGGAACTAGTGTAGACTCAGAATTTTTATCTGTTTCTAAATAACCATTTTCATCACTTTTTATAAGTTTTCGTGATACAAAAGAAGTATCACTCTTAGCGAGCGTTTTTAAAAATATTGCAGTACAAGTAATTGATGAATAATTATCAAGCTCTACTGTTTTTAGCATACCTTTTGTAGTAGTAAAGTCTATAATTGAGGTATTAGGCAATATTACTACATTATTACACATTTTAATTTTGCTCTCCAGTTTTTCTGAGCAACATAACTGCATACCTTCAGTACAAATATATACATGTTTGTATTTATTAACTACTTTTAAAGCTAATTTAATATCCTCTTCAGACTTATTAACTACAATAGCCTGAGCTTCTTTAGCAGTTTTTGGGATTTCTGTATCAGTATTAAAAATATTAGGAACTCTTCTATTTTTAATAACAAAAGGTGCATATTTCTCACCAGTAGCAAAAACTAAATGAGTACTGTAAAGTCTATCACCGTTTTTTAGATAACAACCGAAGAGCCTGTTTTTATAATCAGTAAAAACAACTTCATTTTTTATATATTCCACGTTTAGATTTTCATAAGCAGTTTTACTTTTAAAATCTTTACTAATAAAAGCTATTTTAATTGTGGCTTTTGCAGAAGCAATATTTTTAACTAATTTGTTACCTTCTTTGCTGTCACCTATAACAATCAAGTCAAATTGGCTGTTCACAAGTATTCACTCCTCAATAAAATTATGTCGTCTTGTTTAGCTGTTGTCTCAACTGACTAACACAGAGCTGTCTGTCTACATCTACCATGGACAAGTCTTGCCAGTTGATTAAAGTATTTCTTACATTATCGCCTGACCTTTGCCAAGTGCTAAAATAAGGACAAACAGCCCCAGGCTTGGAGTCTAGTATTGCTGGATTAGTTAGTGGATTATATTCACACCAATGACATAAGGCTGAGATTGTTGGTTTAAAATCTTCTGAATGTATACCATTAAATAGCTTATCTAGCGTTGGTTTACTTTCATTAACAATATCAGATGACAAAGCTGCCTGAGTACAGTCACAAAGAGGTAAGTCATACTCACACCTAATCTTATCTACTGAAATATTCCAAAGTTGAGCCGCCGCCATTATGTAGATAGCAAACTGAAGTGGCGCTTTTAAATCGGTGTTTTGAGCACGCACAGACCATGTTTTTATATCTTGTATAAGAATCTCGTCTTTTTCTACATCCAAAAAGGCTCGGTCAATGGACCCGTTAAATGAATGTTTATTATCATAATTATATTCAAATTTTTGTTCAATACCGATAATTCGCAAATTCGGATTCTGACTTAAAAATTTTTCAAGTCGATAAATTGCAGAATCCAGATATAAATAAACTTTTTCTTGATAAGTAAGGCCCGATTTATCTCTAGTATAAAAGTCATTTGGATATTTAAGAGCTAGTTTTCTACTCTCAATAATAAAATTATTCTTAAGTTTTATATAATCAATTGGTATGCCTTCTTGTAATGCAAGTGCAATATTTTCTTCAGTACTATGAACAAGGCTACCAAAATCAGTAGCGATATTAGCACTGTATAAGAAATTTTTATCTAAATACTTTAACTTATATTTAAATTTACATTGCTTGTAGGTACTAATCTTAGAGTAGGAATACCTTTCTAAATTTAAGGTTTCGATTTCTGACATACTATATTTCCCTGAATTTAATTAATAATAGAATATGCTAAGTTATTGATTAGATAATTTAACATATCTTGTTTAGATAATTCTAATTTAGAAGTTTTAAGTGCTAGGTCAAATTCTGCTAAAAATTTAATTTTATACCTGATAGTGTCAACATTTAAGCTTTTATATTTATATTTTAAAGTTCGAAATTGAGCAGCAGAAACACCACAGTCTTCAGCAGTAAATGTTGGATTTTGCGTAACTATTAATATATTTTTTAAGCTACTTAGAACTCTATTTGCCAATACTACTGGTTCAAGCTCTTCACAATTTTTGTGTTTTAAAAATTCAAATAATACAGGTAAATTACCTTCAGTAAGAGCATTTACTATAGTAAAAAGGTCTACTGAATATAAATCAGTTTGAGGATCAAATCTAATCTCATTTAGAATCTGTTTTTGCTCTTCTTTCGGAAAGAGCTTAATCTTATCTAATTCATTAATAACGCGTTCAATATTATTATTTGTAACTTTGACAAGCCATTCAATGTCAGAGTCTTCTAAAACAGGACAAACCGTTTTAGCATAATCACAGATTTGCCATGTTTCAAATTTAGGCATTTTAATAATAAACTCTTCAACTAAATTTGTTATACTTTTATCTACCTGTTCGCAAATTACAATAGTATTTTCAAATTGATAGTAATTTTCAGCTCGTTCATCAAAAGTTTCGGTTATTAATAAATTTATTTTGTCCTCAGGAGTAGCTAGAATGCTTAAAGATGAGTGTAAAGGCTCGTAGATACTTGTTATTTTTTGAAGACCTCCAGAGGTTAGCTTACCTAAGGCCTCTGAATATTGTCTAGCTAAAAACTTATTATCTTTATCTACAAAAATCATAAAAGTAGAAGGAACTTTTTTAATATTAATGAACTCTTTAAGCTCTACTAATGTCATGAGTGACCTCCCAAAGTGTTGTTAAATAATTTAACATTAAAGTTTCTTTAATTAGATTTTTTCTACCAGTATATTGTTTAAACTTATTAGTAACTTTAAAAATATCTAAACTTTGTTTACTTTGATTATTTTTAAAATCTTCTAACGCAATATATTCTACTGCGTCAAAAAATAGATCAAAATCGACTTTATTATACAAATCTTTATAATTAATTTTTGTAGTAATTGATATTGTATTTGCATAAGTAGCTTGATTTACTTTAAAAACAACTTTTTCAGCTAAATCTAAAGTATTTTTAAAACCTTCACTTGACAAGGCCATTAGCTTACCCGGCGTTTTAAAAATTTTAAAAGCTAAAGGGTCTACTTTACTTTTAATAATCTTTTCAATTTGTGCTTGAGTGTAATCTTCTAAGTGATACTTTATGCAGCGATTTATGACTGTAGGTAAAACGTTATTCTCACTTTCTGCAATTAAAATAACAAATACTGAACTAGTCGGCTCTTCAATAAATTTTAAAAATTGATTTTGCTGTTTATCTGTAAAATTAGTTAAATCTATTAAATAAAGAGTAGCTAATGTTTTATGCGTATAATCAATTAAGGTTTCAGTATCTACCTTTTCATCTATTTCTACAAAATCAAGTTTAAATTTATCTTGAATATATTTAGCTATTGTATGTTTGCCACTCCCTTTGGGCCCAAGAAGTAACAATGCTTTTGGCAGTGTTTGGAAAGTATATGTATCAATGATATTTGATAATTTTTGCTGCCCTATTAGTTGAACCATTATTTATAACCTCCTTTAGAGTCTTCTACAAATTTGTAATAAATAAGCTTCAACAACTGCTTTTACAGAACTATCATATTTAATAGTATTTTTTACTTCTAATAACTTGTTTGAAAGATAGTTAAACCACACCAAAGAGCCTTCAAAAGAGGTAGTAATACTAACATTAATCATTTGGTCATCAGCTGTTTCAAGATAAGCTGGAATATTAGTTAATGAGATATTTTTAAATAAAATATACTTTGTAAGCTCTAAAATAAAACTAAGATAATCATCTATAAATTGTTTAAGGTCTCTTCCTTCACCCGCCAAAGTTTCAATAGCCATTAAAGCAAATTGCTCATTACCGCCGATTAAATAATTAGTAAGCTTTAGCATGCGTTCAAAAGGAGCTTCACCTAAAACTGCTTTAGTATTTTCTAAGCATAAGTCAGAAGAAAAATCCGCACACTGATCAAGCAATGTAATTGCATCTCTCATGCCACCATTACAAAGTTTACTAATAAGTTCACAAGTATCCTCATAATTTATAAAACCTTCTTGCTGACAAATATACGCAAGACGATTCTTTATTTCCTGACTATCTATTTTAGTTATATTGAATCTCTGTACTCGGTTAAGTATTGTAGCTGGAATTTTATTAGGTTCAGTAGTACAAAAAATAAAAATAGTATATTCAGGGGTTTCTTCTATACCTTTCAGAAAAGCATTCCAACCGGCAGAAGTAATCATATGGCATTCATCAATAATATAAATTTTATAGGTGCCTGTCAAGCTTCTTTGATTAGCAGACTCAATAATAGCTCTTACCTGGTCTACTCCATTATTAGAAGCGGCATCGATTTCAATAGGATCGCTTATGTTATTATTTAAAGCTTTAGCAAAAATTCTAGCTAAAGTAGTTTTGCCACAACCTGACGGGCCAGTAAATAAATAAGCATTTTTAGGTGTTCCTAGCTCAAGAACTCGTTGTAAAATTTTAACTGTTACATTATTTCCACAAACAGACTCAAAAGTATTAGGTCGATATTTTACAGCTAAACTTTTCATTAAACCATTCCTTTTCTATTTGGATATATCATAATATAATACAATAAAAAGAACCTGATTTCTCAGGCCCTTTAAGATAATATAGAAATTTGTGTAAGTTCATCAATATTAAGCCAACCAGACCACATTAAATTTAAATCTTGTTTAGTATTAAAATCAAATCCAATACTATCAACATAAATCATTGGTCCCATAACTTTTGAAATATAGATTTTAAGGTACTGAGTACGTGGAAAGCTCCCACTATTCCAGTTAACAGCAAGTACTGAATCAGCACGATCGACGATAGTATTAGGTAATCTTACTAAGTAGCAATGATTTAACTCATATGTAGGCTTACAATATTTTCTAATTGTAAAAGTATTTGTATTAAGGTCATAGTTATTTAAATCAGCAAATTGACACTTTTCAAGTTGTTCTTTTATAATAGGTCTTATCATTTAAATATCCTCTTCGAGAGTATTTAAATGATTTAAAAGCTCTACAAATAAATACTCATCTATAATATAATGGTTTTCTTCGTCAGGTCCAAAATTAAAAACAATAGCACTATAAGGCTTATTCATAAACATAGCTTCTTGCTTATTCTTTTCAAACCATTCTTTTTTGATTGAGATAGACTCAGAATGAGCGGTTTTTGTTTTACACTCTAAATTAAATTTAGTTGTGCTAACATCAGACTTATCAAACATAGTAGCACCAGAATTCTTACTACGACGCCCACCAACAGCCTTAGCTACTGCATCTTCTTGTCTAGCAGAGTAAAATCTCGTTGGCTTTGGTTTTTCGCCTTCTTTAGTTCTTTTTGCTGTTCCTATAATCATTGGCAATCCTCCGGAGTAATCACGAGTTCCATAAGATAGTAGTCTTCCGAAAAACCTTTCAAACAATGGTTTATGTTTTCATCAGAAAGGTCTGAATTAAAAGTAGCCAAGTAGGTTGTATATTCATTCTTAATTATTTCTTGGTCCGGATACTCTAATAAGTTATAAATATTAAATTTTAAGCTAGATTTTTTAATGAATTTTAATTGTTGTCTTGCACAGCTTTTTGCCCATTGGTCTAGCAAACTTTCCTGAGCTACAATCGGATCGGTATGTTTCGGACAACAAACTCTAAATTTAATCTGCATAGTACTCTCCCAATAATTATTTATTATTTTCAATTGTTTCTAGTAAGAAAATTTTATTTTGAAACCCGCCACGTTTCTCTACTTTTTCTGTTCGTACCGCTTCAAGTTCCTCTATGGTATAGCCACGAGCAATAGTAGCCGCATAAACAACTTCAAGTAAATCAGCGAGTTCTTCGATATTCTGTTCTTTATGATATTCAGCAAGTTCTTCATCGAGCTTGGCATCAATCATTTTAAGATAAAGTTCATTAGAAAGTTGCTGTGTTTTACATATTACTCCTGATGCTTCAATTATCTCAGGAATTCGGTCTCTAACAAGTTTATTATAAGCTTTTATCATACATTATTAGCCCTTTATTAAAATTTAATATTATATTATACAATAAAAAGACCTGAAATACATCAGGTCTTTTACTAACTTAATTTATTATTGAAGATAATTAACTAGTTTAGTGTTGCCACCAAAAATAAAAGCAACTTTACCGGTAGAAAACATGTGAAATACCATATGTTCTAATATAATGTCTTTTACAAATTGAAGTTTCATTCCTTTTGGTAAAAAAAATACCTTGTCTTCTTGGCTCACATAAGGAGCTCCTTCAATGCCAGCAAATTTAATATCTTTTAAGTCTTTTGCTGACTTTACATAATTATCTATAACATACTTAGTATTATCCGGATCTAGCAGAAACTGTTGCACAAATTTACTTAGATCTTCGTCAGCCTCATAACAACCAAGCCAATAATTGTCTTTTAACACATAAATTTTCTGTTTAACAAGGTCCTGCGTTGGTGGAAATTCTGAATCTTCAAAATCTTTAGGTGCCTCATTTAATGAGCTAAGCTCTTCGTATAAGTCCATAAACTCTGTTTTAACCATCTTAATTTACTCCTTAATAATTTAATACTAAATAATTTAGCAAATAAAAGGCCTGACAGAAATCAAGCCTTTATAACCTATTTTATTCGCCTTCGAGTAAAATCTTACGTTTTGCTTCGTCTTCCTGAGGACGCTCAATAGCATCTTCTTCAGCCTCAATAGCTTTGAGTGATTCTTTATCAAGAACAGATTTATCATTAGAAGCTGAGATGAACTGTTTAATCATTGCAAGATACTTTTCACGGAAATTATCGTGAGTATGAAGATATTCAATCAAATATGATTTTTTACCTCGTAAAGTTTCACCTGTTTCTGAATCGGTAATAACTTCACCTGTAGAAAGATTTACAAGCTCATAAGTAACATTATTTACACGTTTAATAAAATCAAATTGAAGAGCGACGTCAATAAGGTCGTTTATAGTATCCGCGCCATTTTCATAAGAGAAAGTTACAAAACCTCCACCACGATTACAAGCACAAGTTTTATTTTTAGTAATTTTAAACTTCAGTCTAAAACCGTCAGCACCTTCACCATCATCACCTTTAATTTCAGCACCGTCTTTCATAAACACACGTTTACCAAAACGAACTTTTACAGAAGCGTAGTAACGAGGGGCATCACCACCGGGTTCTTTATAGATTGCTGCACCTGTAAATGTAGTACCAGCAACACGAACCTGGTTAATCATAATCATAATATTACCTTTACGAGCAAGCTTATCACACATAGTAGGACAGAACTTATGAAGTCCTTTTGCCATATTGCCACGCATACCCATATCTTTGGTAAACTCATTTTCCATTACATTTTGTGGAACAAGCGCAGGAATTGAGTCAAGAACAATAAGTCCAACATCATCTGTTTCTTCGAGCTCAAGAATCATTTCAAGAATCTGTTCGCCCGACATACCTTCAGGGCTGATATAGTAAAGTCTATCTAAATCAATTCCGTTCATTAGAGCTTGAAATTGAATATCAAGAGAATGCTCAACGTCAACATAAACACAGATTTTATCTGGATTTTCTCTTTGATATGCAGCTAAGACAGCGCAAGCTGCAGTAGTTTTTCCTGAGTGTTCTAGACCGGCAAATACCATTAATCTGCCATAGGGAACACCACCATAGAGAGGATAATCCATTCCCATCATACCGGAAGAAAGTCGTTTATACTCTGGTACAACATCTGATTTAATAACTAAGTTATTATTGTTATATTCGCGATTTAATTTTTTTGCAAAATCAGCCATAGTAAAGCTTTTTGCTTCTGAAGTAGTCTTTGCCATAAAATCATCCTTTCTTATTCAGCTAAACTTGTGGCACTAAGCTTAGCTTCCTGCATCCTGCTCATTAAAATACTTTTAAGAGAATCTATCATGCGCAGACACATATCTACTTTAGTTTTAACAAGACTTGCCACTAAATCATAAAGGCACTGCGCAACAATATTTTCTGAAATAGCAAGAGTTGTGTTTGAGTCTTTTACACCTGCAGTACCTTCCTGGCCGACGTAAGCGGCTGCATAAGCTTCTTTACGAATAGCCTCTGCACAACTTGCCTTAATACCTGAACGGTCTCTAAGCTCACTTAAAGAATATACTGCAAGCTGAAGACGTAAGATATAATCTCTAAGCATATCTATAGACATTGATTCTATATTACACTGAATTGTATCAACAATTCTATTAGGCTCTTCAAACGGTCCTACAAGCATACTGTCCGCAATTTCTCTAATTTGAGCATAAGTCATCTCAACTGTTTCGAGAGCCCTGTTTAAGTCTTTTGCCATATTAAACCTCCAGTTGCTTTACTAAATAATTATAGTCTGTTTCCATAAAAGTACGTAACTTTACTGATGGAAGAGTTATAATATTATACGCTTTTTTATAAGGTTTTTTTTCGTCAATCATTCGTAGGCCAATAGACTTCTCTCCATCATTGACCATTTTTTCCATTTCCTCAATAGAAACCCAAATAACAGTATCTTTTTCATAAAACCATACTACCACGCCAGGATAGGTTTTATAAAGTCCTTTATATTCTAGCTGCTTATCATACTGAGGAATAGCAGCAAAAGGAATTGAGGCACCTTTATGTGCTTTACATTCAACCATTAAAAAGCAGTCACCAGGATAGCACATGAAATCGCAAGGGTTTGATGAGCCGCCGCCGGCATAGCCACTTTGCTGGTCAGGTAGACGGTGAATCATTGTTCCAGGAAAGCATCTTTGATAATCTTTTTTAAATCGATCTTCGAACTTTTTACCAATATCAGTACTATTAGCCATTGTCTTTCATCCTCGTTTCTGCAATAACATTACTAATAGTACCACGATTAATAATAACTGATTTATGATTACCACAGTTCACAGTAATATGTTCATTCTTGCAAGAATCTAACACAGACTTAAGGTCAATTAGATTAACTCCCATAGTATAACCACCAGAAGTTGTACTACTATTTTCGATTGTAACTACCTCTTTATTTTCTCCAGTATTGTCAGCAATAGTTAATTCAGTGCTATCAAAAGAAATTGAGGCAGGAACAAATGAAAGGTCTGCTTTTGCACTACTATTCTTATAAAACATTAAAAGCCTTGTAATCGCAGCAGACAAATCTGAAGCTGATAATACTAAGTTATGGTCATAAACTTCTTTAATTAAGTTTTTCATAGCATCACAAGGTGCTTTAATTTTATGAACGCAAGTTTCATCATTTAAAAGTCTTGTTGCTACGTAAACATCTTCTGTTTGGAAGACTGCAATAGGCTGAAGAGAATTATCTGGATTTACAGTATGGCCGTATGACATCCAAATATTTGAATTAAACAGCTTAAAAAGCTTTACAACTTTATCAGTAAGCAAAAGTTTAATAGGTTTTTCAAGTGTAAAAGAATTAACACAAGCACCGGTAGTAAAAGTAAAGCAACCAGTTTCATCTATATAATAGTAACGCTGCAATTCATTAACATCGAGCTTTTTAGCTTTCTGAATTTCCTTGCCGTTTACATTTAAAATACTCATAAGAATTTCAAATTCAACAGGCATTTCTACGGTAATCTCACTTGGGTCAAGCTTAATGATAGGTAGCTTCATAAGCTGGTCATTTTCATAAATCATTGCAAGCTTATAAGAGCTTTTTCCTGCTTTTACTACTACATTGGTATCGTTAATAACAAGCTCAAATTCTTCAGTACTAATTCCTGAAATAAGATTTAAGAAAAGATTTGCATCAACAACAGCGCGGAAATCTGTAGGGGTATCCAAATCAAATTTTACTGCTACATAATATTCGCGATTAGTCACACGTAAATAAAGCGCAGTGTCTTTAGCAGCAAGTTCAAGATTTGCTGCAGAACGGTCTAACCCAACAGCAACAAGAATTTTATTAGCTGCTTCTTGGAATGTTTTAGTTTTTAGAATCATTTAGCAATATACTCCTTTTATATTTTTAAACTATTTATCATACGGTCTTACTTCAGAAATTCCATTTGAAACTTTTTTCTGCTAAGCCATTTTCTATCAGCGGAATAAGTTCGCCGCTGCGAATAAGTTGCATTAAATCTTCGCTTAATCCTGGGATACTATTCAAGTGCCTGCGTGGTTTCATAATATGTTCAAAATAGGCTATAGGCTTTGAATTTACCGGTACTATTACCTTATTGCCTATTTTGACAGTTTTATATAAATAAGCATCATAATCCCCATAGTCTAACAAGTACTCAGCATCATGTAAACTTGATGGTGATCCTCCACTAAAGTAATTATACTTAGCTTCAATTAGGTAGTTATGATCCAAATCAATAAAATCACAAAGAGAACCACCACTACCAGATTCGAAAAATTCATGTGAATTATCCCGAAAAGCTAGTCGGCCGATTTTTATCTCTCCGAATTTCTGAAATTGCTCAAAGCCGCTAGAAGACTTACTAGTCTCAATAAAAAATCGTTCATCTATATTAGTTAAACCAAAAACATCTGAAGCTCGCCAGCAAAGAGGGTAATCTCTAAGACTACGAACTCCATTAGGATAGACAGGTATATTATGTCCAATAACAGTATTGGCTAGACAAAATACGGCTAAAGACATTTCATCAAGTGAATGATTTCCATATCGAACTGCTTCTTTGCTTTTATAAGAAATGCGACCTTCCATCTTTTGAAGTAAGTCAATAGTATTTTTAACTAACTGCTGCTTAAAATTTTCTGGTATCAAAATATCTCTCCTTAAAACTCAAGGTCAATGCCTTCAGTAATTGTTTTATAAATTGCTTCCTGAGGTAATTCAGGATGTTTATCATAAAGCTTTTCAAAAGCTGCATCACGCTCAAGTCCAGCTTTTGTAAGCTTTTTAAACTCTTCTTGAACCGCTACAGCATATTCAGAAGTATACCAACGGGACTCAATAGCGGGGTCACACTTCATGGGAACATCAATATAAGGTGCAGCAGCATCAATCATAATTCTAGGAAGAATCTCGGAAGCCTGGTCAGCATAGAGAGCAGGACATTCCAGCATAACTTCATCATGAATAGTCATAACAAGCTTTGCATTTAAATCTTTAAGCTCCTGACTATTATGAATTTGAATCATTGCAAGTTTAGTTAGGGAAGCAGCGCTACCTTGAATTCTAGCATTTAAACACTGACGCTCAGCTTGTGCTATACGACCAGTATTTGCGCTTAAAATAACGCCGTCTTCTTTTAATGCGAGCTGAGCAAGCTGGTCAAAGTCTTTATTATTTCTAGTTGCTTTTGCTCGAGTAATCCAAGAAGCTAATTTATCATCCATTAAGGGTCTATTTTCACAACCTAAAATGGGATTAAAAGTTTTAGCTATAATCGTCTCTTCATCTTTATATGTAGCCTCATAAGGCATTAAAAAATAGTCAGTAAGATGTCTACGTCTTCCAGCCCAATCTTCTACATAGCCATGAGTTCTTAAAAATTCTTTAGAGCTTTTAATCAGCTCTTCAACTTTTGGAAAGCTTTTAAAAAAGTTGTCAAAAATTTCTTGAGCCTCTTGATTTGTCTTATTTATACGTTTTGCTAGAGTTGATGGTCCCATTCCGTAAGTAAGGGCAAGAAGTACCATTTTAGCTACTGAACGACGTTCTTTACCTGCTTTATTTAAATGAGTTTTATAGCCACAAACAGTTTGTTTACCATCAAGTTCAATAACAGTACCTTCAGGATAGTGCTCAAGATTATCTTCATAATTGTTATTATAAATATTAGCAGCAATAACACAATATAAGTCTTTACCTTCTAAATATGCCTGTCGCATCGCAGGGTCACCACTAAGGAATGTTGTAATACGAGGTTCCTGAGCAGAGTAGTCTGACCCAACAAGTTTATATAAAGTCCGTGTTTTTACTTTCATTGGGGCCTCCTTACAGTTAGTATATATTCTCTTTCATTGACTTTATAAGTAATGTTATCGAGAATAACTAGACCTTCATCTGTAATAATTTGGTCAAGAAGTTTGAGATCCTTTCCATATTTCCAACCCTCAACAGTTTCAATTTCAGAAACTTCAGGTAAAGTAAGCTGGTCAACTTCTATTTCAATTTCATTAAACTCTTTCTTTGCTTCAAATAACAAACGAGTAATTTTACCATCTCCACGGCTAGGGATATTCTGGCTATTAAAACCTGAAATTTCTACTGGGTCATCCCCGTCTAGAAATTTAAATTCACCGCCGGACGAAAAACGACCAGTATCAGTACCAACAGAATTAAGCTTATACCTAATTCTGCCGTCTGGCCAATGTCTAGCAAGAGCAGGTAATACATCAATATAAGTAGAAATAAGCTTTACAATACCTCTACGTTCAAGAATAAGTTTACATAAATCTATATTTGTACGTTCAGCTAATGCCTCAAGTTCGTCTTTACCAGTGCCTCTTGGAGACTTTTTACTCACCGAAGGACACTTTAATATATCATAAAATAAAATTGCAAGCTGAGTAGGTGAAGCTAGATTAATAGGGTCACCTAATTGAGCAGCCAAAGATTTTCCAAACTTATAACGTTTTCCTGTTTTCTTGTCAATATAAGGATATTTTTCGTCTAATTTGCTTTGTGAAAGCTTGGATTTCTTAGGTTCAAATTGTTTTGCTTGCTCATTAGATTTAGGGTCTAACCGCCATGCTATAATTTTAGGCTGCAGATTTGCGAGTTCTTGTTCAATTCGTTTATCAATATCTTCTAAGTTTTGATTAAATTTTAAACGAAGTCTTTCACCGAACTCCTGGTCAATACAAACACCTATAAGTTCCATATCACCAGCCACTTTTACTATAGGCATTTCAATATTAGTAAATAGCCAATAAAGTTTTTCATTACCGGGTGCAGTTAAAATAGCTACTTGATATACATAAAGTTTATCAGTCATCATCGAGTCAGTAGCAGCATAAAGAGCAAAAATATCAGGGTCTACATATTTATAAGGAACAGTAAACAGATGTTCAATATCATACTTTTCTTGAGTGGGGTCAATTTTACTGATATACTGAGGTTTAAGACCCATTTTTTCATTTTCATTGATAGTATGGGCACCGATCATTGTATCCCAGTCAGGCTCAATTTCGATGTCACACGTACATTTAATAACTTCATAGTCGAATTTACCATTGTGCATTACAACGAACGTATCAGCATCTTTAAAACGCTGAAGTTGCTCTCTACAGTCAGCTTCTGTAAGCTGCCAAGCTAAGCGCTCTCCAGTTTCAGGATTAACATGGTTGACAGGAATATAAGCCTGTTTTCCACCTTCATAATAAAGACAAAGACCCATTAATTGACATGTCATTGGGTCGGTGGAATTATTTGTTTCAGTATCTATAGCTACTCGACCAAATTCAATAGCTTTTGAAATGTAATCTTCAAAAGTAGCTTTATCTTTGATTACAATAACGTTTTTTCTTTGTTTACCTAAAACTTCTAATACTTTTGTTTTGATTATTTCTAACTTTTCAGATAATGAAACTTTTTTAGATTTTAAAATTTTTGTAGTATCTACTTCAGTTTCTTCTGAAGTATTAAGTTTATCTAACAAACTACTCACTTTAGGCTTGTTAAGCTCAATATTAAATTCTTCTAGTTCTGTATTTGCAAATAAACTTTGATTAGTCATGTTAGTTACAGTGCTAGTAGCTTTTTTAGTATGTTTTAATTCAGGCTCTGCTTTAGCTTGAGTAGTAGTAATACCTAAGTCAAAACCATCAAATAAACTATTCATTACTACCTCCTTAACATAAATATACACAATATAATACAGTAAAAGCGTGCTTAATTAAGCACGCTTTTACAAAATTCATTTTATTAATTAGAAACTAAATCCACTGAAGTTTCGAGAAGGTGTTCCAGGCTGTTCTGTAGGCTGTGTAGCAGGTGCAGTAGGAGTTACTCCAGGTACTGCACTTGGAATAGTATTAGGAGTTGGTGAAGCTACTTCAGGCGCTACTGAATTAGGAACTGGTGCAGAAACAGGAGCAGCAGGTGTCTGAACAGGAGGCTGATATGCAGGCTGTACGGGTGCCTGTGGGGGTGCAGCAAAAGCATTAGTTGTAGTTGCAGCAGCAGGATTAAAAGCTGAAGCAGACTGTGTGTTATTAGTCTGAATAGCTTCAGGGAACTTACCAGTTGTCAAGAAAGTATTAATTTCTGCCGGAGTTTTTTCCCAATAAGAATGCTTTGCAATATTAAAATTATTAAAAGCACTAAAGTCGCCAGGAATCATATCAGGCTTAAATACAGGATGCTCAGCAGGAAGGATATCCATTGAATATGTTGTCTGCATATCACCTGCTTTACCGTTACGTGTAATAAGTACGAGAGTATTACGAAGATCACCAGCAATCATAAGCTTATTAGCAAGTTCACGAGAAAATGCTGCGGGGCGATCCCAAATAACAGGCACAGCTGGTGTATAACCTGTAGTTGACTGAGGGTCACGATAAGAAACAAGCATAGGAATAAAAAGCTTTTTATTTGCCTTAGAAATTGAACCCTTAGGATTTGCTGTATTAGCGGCACAAAGAGCACAATCACCACCGTAAGAACCGAGAGGGTTAAGGCAACTCACTTTAATCCATTTACCATTAATTCCAATGGTATGTACAGAAGCAAACATAAGGTCATCTGTTGAGCTAATATTAAGACGAGCAATAGCAATATCACCATCATCTTTAAGCTTAAAATAACCAATTTTTGAGCTTCCGTTGGAATTAGCTTCCGCCTGTGCTACTACATTCTGATAATCGTTAAAACTAAATTGACTCATTTTTTTAATCTCCTTTTGGTATCATTTTTTTATTTTTTTATTTATCATCTTTATCAACTAGTGCTGATATTAATAATATACAATATAAGTATTATGAATTTTTAGCTACTTGCATAACCTCTTGAAATTCTTCAAAAGTCAGCTCATTTGGGTCTTTTTTTCCGTTTGGCCAAATAACTTCTTTTACTATTATTCTAGGGTCGAGCCCCGCTTTTATTGTATTAGCCATTCTTCGGCCAGCACTATCATTATCCATAGCTAAATATAATACTTTTATACAAGATTTATTAATAGCTTCTATCTGTTCTGGAGAAGGATTTCCCCAGGTACCGATTGCAGGATAACCATAAGTATAACAAGTGAGTACATCAAAAGGACCCTCACAAATCATAGCTGTTTGAATATTATTTTTTATAATATAATCTAGACAATAAACAGGTTTTACCTGTTCTTTATCTAAATAAAAGTTTTTATAAACAATAGACCTTCTTGGTGCCATTATAATATTTCCTGCAAGATCAAAACAAGGAAAAATTATTTGGCTAGTCATAGGGTCATATTTGATTTTAAAAAGCTCACAAACATCTCTAGCCAGCCCACGTTCAGATAAATATGGATGCCAATTTTGAAATCGGTCTAAATAGCTAGCTGGAAGTCGTGCTCCAGCTTTTCGTTTTTTTATAACTATATCATTATCAGTTAAAATTTTATTTTTAGATAAAATTCCAAATTTTTTAATTAACCAAGTCTTAGCATAATCTTCTGAGCATTCAAAACATTCCGCCACAAATTGTACAAAATTACATTGATAATCACAAGACCAGCATTTGCAAAAACCATAAGGAACTTTAGAGTTTTCACCTACATAAATATTCATAGAAGCTGCCGATTCTCTACCACCTTTATGGTGACGATGAGGACAAGTTACTACAATATTGTCATCGCCTTCATGCCAAGCTTTAATTTCTCTTAGCTTGCCATTGGTCAAGCAAATGCGTAATTGACTGATAACATCTATTAAAGGTGTTTCTATGATATAGTTATCGTCTATTCTCACAACTCGCATAGTAAATCACCTTAAAATGGTAGTGTGTCATCTGGCGGATAATTAGGCATAACATTATAGCTATTTTCAAGTTCTTCAAAATCTTCATCTGATGTTACACCATCTTCATTATTTGAAAGATACTTATAAATACCCGTATTAAAATCCCACAAATATTCTAATTTTCTGCCGTCACCGCCATCGCGAGCCTTAACCAAATTTAATGTAACTCGATAAGAACCTTTATGATTTAAGTCTTCAGCATCCTGTTTATCAAGCATTAGAATAATTGTAGCATCTTGACCAATACGGTCTGAAAGGGCTATTTGAGAAGAGTCCTGTGTTTTATCTTCATTTTTAGTTCTATTCATCTGAGAAACTGAGATAATAGGAATTTGCTTTAGAACCTGTAAATTTTTAACTGCTCTTGAGATATTAGCAACTTTCTCATGGGCTACTTTTGCTCTGCTTGTATCTTCCAACAATGAATACTGGTCAATAAAAAGAATATCTAAATTCTCTTTTTCAATAAAAGCTTGAAGAGCTTCTACGGTAGCTGGACCAGCTATGTCATTAGGTGTTAAAACTTTAATAGCTCCATAATTTGAACAGCTGAGGCTATCTAAATAGTTCTTATAAAAATCTTTATAATATAAATCGCCTCTAGAAATTTTTCTGTTATCGATTTTACCTAGCAAAGTATCAATTCTATAAGCTACTTTATCTACTGACATTTCACCAGAGTAAATACCTACTGTCAAACCTTGTTTAGAAGCTGCAGCAGCTATTGTAAGAAGTAGCCAAGATTTACCAACACCTGTACGAGCGGCGATTACCATGTTTTCATTTCTGCGGTCAATACCTGTAATAATTTTGTCAAGTTCAGGAAAACCTGTTGAAATGAAGTATTTAGACTGATTTGCAATCATATCTAGATAACGTTCATAACGAGAAGTATCTGACATAATATCTGTACACTTGAGCGCTGAGCCAATATGTAGTTTTTCTACAGACTCTAGGAAATATTTTGTAGCGCCGGCCGTATCGTCTGCTTCAAGAAATTTTTTAATGTTATTAAAACGAGAAGCTAAGTAGCTCTGGTTATAGTCATTGAATAGCTGCTCAATTAAATAATTATCAGGTTCATTTACATCCTGAATTACAAAATCTGGAAAGCTATTTAAAAAAGTTAGTCTATCAGGTACTTGATGATAAGCATCATAGTGTGTTTTTATAAATTGAAATTCAGCAGGATAGCTGAAAAAATATTCATTTGTAAGATTATTTAATGTAATAAGAGAATAATCTTTAGTCTGTAAAATTTTATTAATAATTTGAAACTGAGACGTCATTCTTGATTATCCTCCAATTTTAAAAATCTTTTATCTGCTCCGTGTAATTCAATATCTAATGACATATTTGCAATTCTACTAGTGAGTCTTTCACCTAAAGCAGAATAAAGCTGCTGCCGATTTAAATTTGAAGTATAAATATTGGATTTACCTAAAGCTATTCTATTATCTATAATATTTAATAAATGAGTTAACTCAAATTCTGAGCCCATTTTTGATGCAATATCGTCCCAAATAACTAAGTCAGCATTTAAAACATTTTCTTTTATATATTCGACATACGAACTCTTATTTGTTATATTATCTTTTAGTGCTAGTAAAAATCTGGGCACACTAATAAAAAGTACTCGGCATTCTACTTTTGATCTTGCCCAAATTTTATTTAAGTAAGCTTCAGCAAGTCTAAGACTCCAAGAACTTTTACCATTTCCACAATTAGGTGAATGTAAATATAAATTTTTACCTTCTGCAATAAAAGATTCTATATTTTTTTCAATCTCAACTAATTGCTGAAACTCAGCCAAATCAGTACCATCTGAGTCTATTCTTAAAGCAATATGTCGTTTTTGACTATCCGTTATAAGGGCTGCAGAATATAAAGAATCCATTTTGTATTTTCTTATACAAAAATCTTTATCGCAATCTTTATGATTGCATATGTCATATAAAAAACATTTAGACATAATGCTCTCCCTCCTCATAACTTATTTTAGGCCTGTTGACCCAAAAGCTCCTTCTCCACGATTAGAAAACTCAAAGTCTTTATAAAATTCTTCAAAAGAAATGCCCTTGTAAATCTCTATAGGTGATATATCAATATATCTAGGAAGAAATTGAATAATCTTAGTACCGAGCGGAATTACTACAGTATTACTAGAAGTATTAATAAGATGAGCATGAATAATACCTTGATAAGAAGCATCAACAGTGCTGGCTCCAAAGATAAGCTTTTTCTTAGAAGCAATACCAGATTTGTTATGGGCTTCAAGTGCAATATTAGCACTGATACGACTTCTAAGACCCGTAGGAATATTTACATCCTTATGAGGATAAATACAAATAGAATATTCACCAGTTTTTTCATCCTGGACAATTTCAGCACAGGTACTTAAATTTTTATTTTTAAAGTCCTCAATAAAGCGCTCAGTATAACCTGGTACATAGACATCTATACCTCCATTACCAAATTCGCGTTGAGGCATTTTTACATCATAATCAGGTTCAATAAAAAATTTAACCATATGTATTACAACCTTTCAAAAATTATTTTACAAAATATAATACAATATCAAAATTTCAATTTTTTAAGATATAAAAAAATTGCCGTGATTTTTACCACGACAATTAAAAAAAACAAATATATAAATTTTAAATTTATTATTTAGGTATTATTTAAGTATCGTTTAGGTATTGTTTTAAGATATTAATTAAGCATAAATTATTTCAATCTACACTTAATTTAGCTAATTTTTAAAGCTCAAAAATATTTTTAATTAAAGCTAATCTAGTGAGCAAACCAACACCGCCAGGCACTGGAGATTGGAAAGCTACCTTTAAATTTTTAGCACAATCTCCACATAACTTGTTCTGATCGTCTAGATTAATACCAACATCAAAAATTATTGCATTTTCTTTAAATTCATAAGAGTCATCTAAAGTATTACGGCATCCAGTAGCAACAACAATAAGATCAGCATTTTTAACATAATAACGTTTATCTTCTTCCGAAGTTTTAGAATGTATTATTGTTGTATTCATACTTTCTTTTAGCAATAAACTTGCCATAGGTTTTCCTACTATATCAGAACGCCCTATTACTACAGCGTTTTTTCCCACGAAATTATAGTGCATATCTTTCAGATATGAATAAATCCCAAAAGGCGTAGCAGGTTCTGTCTTTGATTGCTTATTAAAACCATCTAAGTCTTTTTCTGGTATAATAGCTCTCATAATTTTCTGCTCGTTAATGTGTTTCGGTAAAGGTAACTGTACAATAAAACCTAAAATACCTTTATCTTGATTTAAGTGTTCAATAGTTTGTAATAAAGTTTCTTCAGAAACATCACTTGTATACTTAAATAAAGCACAAAAAATACCGCAGTCTTCACAATCTTTTATTTTGTTTTTAACATAACGATTAGAAGCATCTATATCGCCCACTTGCACTATTGCAATATGAGGGGCAATGGACATTTTAGAAACACAATCTTTGATTAAAACTTTTTGTGCTTCAGTGTAAGTTTTAATATCCTGCATAATTACTTTTCCCACCTTCGTAAAGACTTTCTAGCTAGAAGTGGTTGTTTCTTGTTGGACAACCATGCGTAATATTCTCTCTGAGCTTCTGTGCAATAAGCAGAATTAGGTCTAGCTAAACATTGATTACTATTCTTATTAAAGTACTGACAAAAAGAACATTTAGTATAAGTTTCATTAGTTTTCATGGGCATTTTTTATATAAGTTTCAAATCTAAATCGAATATTATCTTCTTCCATCCAAGCACTACTTTCACACCAATAAAAATTATCGTCTTTAGTAATATCAGGAAAAAAGACCTCGGCTTCACCATCAGCATCAATTCGGGTCAATTCTATTACATCACAATAGGGACACATAGCAGCATAGAGCATACCGCCACCAATAATCCAAACTTCTTGCGTTTTAGCGAGTTCTTTTACTAATTTTAAGCATTCTTCAAAAGTATGAACACAGTAACAGTCAGACCTGTTCACGTCTTCAGGACAAAGACAAATAGTAGAACGTCCAGGAAGAGGTTTTTCATTTGGAAATGACCTTAAAGTATTCCAACCACAAACCACTATTTTATCTTTAGTTAAAGCTCTAAAATGCTTCATGTCTCCTTTAAGCTTAAAAAGAAGATCATTGGATTTACCTAAACCAAAATTTTTATCTACAGCAGCAATACATTTAATCATTTAACACAAATAACTCCTAACATATCAATATCTTCAATAGAATTCATCCAGTATAAAAACTCTAAGTCATTTTTATATTTTTTATACCATCGACAAAATCTATCTTCTGTTCCAGCGTTTGCAAGTTTATTTAATAATATTTCGAGTAAAAACTCTGTCTCTTTGTGTAAAACATTATGACCCTTTGTCTTTGCTTCATAATATTTTAAGGCATCCTCGAGTGTATATTTTTCTTTATTATACGCTTTGCAAGCAGCCACTCTGTCACAGAACATTTCAATAACATAGTTATAAGGTATTTTTAAAGGAATGTTATTGTCTTGTTCATCCTGGTCTTGCCAATACTGATAATGATGTTTATTATTATGATAATGGTGAATCCAGCTTGGAGAATAACCCAACTCATCTCGACAGTTTTGATGTGGACTTTTTGTACCTGAATAGTACTTTGCAATAGAAAGCTCTGTCGGAGAATACTTACTTAAATCATGACAAATTCCTTGTCTATATAAACCCATTTTAAAACAAAGCTTTCTTACATATTTTTTATGAGTATTTACAGTTTTTAGATGCTTAAATAACTTTTCCATAGTTCTTCCTCATTTACAATGAATCAACTTTAGGCGGCATTTTTCTTTTATGCTCTGCCCAAATAATCATGTTTTTAATTTTATCTATATTAGGCCCAGCTATATTATACAATAAATAATTATCAAGTTCTTCATAAGTAAAACCAAGATTATCTTCATCAGTCTTACCGGTAAGCCCATCAGCTGGTTTTTTAACAATATAAGTTTCGTCTAATCCAAATTCTTTAGCTAGTTCTTTACCTATTTCAATAACTTCGCCACAAGTAAGGTGGCCTATAGGGTTAAAATCACAAGCAGAGTCTCCAAATTTAGTTGTCCAGCCAATCATTGCCTCAGACTTATTGCCGGTTCCAATAACTAAATATCCCATAGACTGTGCAATACTATAAAGAACAGTCATTCTAATTCTTGGTGCAATATTTGTCTTAGCTTTTTCTGAGATATCAATACAAGTGGCCTTGATTAAGTGGTCAAATGTGTCTTTTATATTTACTGTAATTGCATTAAGCTTAAGTAAAGTAATAATACCCTGTACATCACTAATGTCTTTTTGTTCACCGTTAGGCATAGATACAGCAAGTACATTATCTCCAAAAACTTTTTTAGCAAGCATAGCAACTGTGGTAGAATCTTTCCCACCAGAAAGACCTAAAACAACGCCATTAACGTTATTCTTTATTTTAAAATCAGACATCCACTGAATAATCTGTTCTAATTTTTCAGACATAATTAATCACCTATATTTATATAACATTTACCTGACAGCTTTTCATAACCTCGAGTGCTGCATCATGTTTCTCAGGAGAAAGTCCCGCACAAAGGTCTGCAATGACAGTAACTTTCGTCTCAGGACAAGCAGCTTTAATAGCAAGTGCATTACTAATAACGCAAATATCAGTACAGGTACCTACAAGCACTACCTCATCAAAATGCTTATCAAGTCCATACTGCTGCCAACCGTTAAAACCGAAAGTAGGCTTTGTGATAGTATAATTAACTTTATTATTAAGTACTTCAGCAATTTTACTATTAAGCTGATGTCCAGGAGTACCAATAACGCAATGAGCGATAGGAAGATTTTTTCCTTCCTGAGTTTCAAGATAATTTTCCTGATGTGTATCAAGAGTTATGCCTACCTTGCCCTTCCAAGTTTTAGCTAGATCAACAATTCCCGGTACAATTAGCTGTGCAGCAGGATTTGCCAAAGCGCCATCAATAAAATCATTCTGCATATCAATAATAATAAGCAATTTATCCATAATTAGTCTCCTTTTACTAACTTTAATATTTTTTTATAATCTTCAAACATATCAATTAATTCATAAGGTACAAATTCGCACCACTTATTGTAATTATTGGTAAGTAGTGTTTCTCGGCAAGCCGTACCAGAAACATTGATATTATTACGAGTTAATCTAAGTTCATCTGTAGTAGGTGCGACGTTATTAGTAAACCAAGAAGCTCTAACTTTTTCACAACCTGTTACATAAAGATCAGGGAGTCTATGAAACTCTTTTTCGAAAGTATTCATTACATAAGCTCCCCAGGAGTCATTATTGCCTGTGCCAATATCTGGAAGTGGTCTTAGAATTAATTGCTTACAGGCATACTCAGTTGCAAAAACAGCCTTAAACATTTCCACTCTTTCATCATAACTAAAAGGATTAAGCTCTGTTCGCTCTTCCTGACTAGAACCAATATAAACTACCACTTTATCACATAATTCTAAAGCATGTCGTACCATAGATGCATGTCCTCTATGTAAAACTTGAAATCTACCAATAATCATTCCAATATTATATAATTTCATATTTAATGTTCCATTCTCCAAGAAATTGTTCTTTTCAGATAATCAATATAATCCTGATTTTTACACATACCCTTACCTTCAACATCAGAAATCTTAGCAACATCCATTCCATTACACTTAGTTGTTTTCATAACAATATTCAAAGAAGGAACGTCAGTATCATTTGAAATATAAGTTCCAATACCAAAAGCAGGCTTTGCTTTTCCACTGAAATATGTATTAAGCTTAGTTGCTTTTTCAAAATTTAAACTATCGCTAAAAAGAAGAGTTTTACTTTTAGGGTCAATACCGAGAGATTTGTAATGCTCAATCATATCATCACCCCAGGCAAAAGGATCTCCTGAGTCGTGTCTAACACCACTAAAGAGTGTTGCATAAGTCAATTGAAAATCTTTTAGGAAACACTTAGTAGTAATAGTGTCTGTGAGTGCAATACCATTTAAAATTCCATATTCCTTAACCCATGCATCAAGTGCATACCAGTTAGAGTATGCTGGATTATGCTTGTGATTACCTTGGCCGGTACACATAATCCATTCATGCGCCATAGTACCTACAGGAGTTAAGTTATACTTCTTTGCAAGATATACATTAGAAGTACCAATAAATTTAGAAGTTTCTGAGGATGTTGCAGCAAGTTTCTGGATAGCAAGCTCTTGTGCTTCACCAGACAAACGCCTTCTGAGACCAAATTCACTGTAAGTGCCAAGGAAGTATTCCTTATCAATTTTACTAACTTTTGCATCAAGCTTTTCTTTAAAGCTATTAAATCTCTCTTCATAGTTATAATTCATTTTAAACCAAACTTCATTAACTATAGCAAGAGTTGGAATTTCATACATAGAAGTATTTAACCAAGAGCCTTCTGTTTCAATCGATAAGCCACATTCCGCATCTGTACTAATTGTAAAATCTTCAAATCTTGGCTGCCAAAGTCTTAAAAAGTTAATATAAGAAGCTTTTAACCATTTAATGTTACTAAGATAAGCAAGTTCATCTTCATCAAATCTAAGATTACAATAAGCTTTAATCTGTGCTTCAATCTCCTCTACCATTTCTTTAGTAAAGTAGACATCTTTGTTTCTACACTTAAAAGTCCAAGTTGTCATATAGCTGGGAAACTGGTGATAAATAGCCTGCCCCATAGAAAACTTGTAAAGGTCTGTTTCAAGCAAAGATTTAATAATTGGATTTAATTTCATAGTACTTTACCTCGTTTTTATTTTATAATATATTATACAACAAGTAAATACTAAAATAAAATAAAAAGCGGTAAAATTTACCGCTTTTTATTTATAAAGAGTTTAATTACTATTCTGCAACTTTTCAAAGTACTGTTGCAAAATTAATCTAATTGCTGCATTTAGGGTAATATCTTTTTTATTTGACTCCGCTCTAAGCTTTTCGGCGAGCTCAGGTGAAACATCTAAACTGATTCTTATTCTATCTTTTTTCATTTATATATCTCCATTTATAACCATAAGCTGATTTTCTTTGTCCTGTACAACAATGGCTAATATGAGTACTAGATAAAAGACCTAAAGCACGCGCTGCTTCTGAGCAGGATCTATATTCTGCAATTATTTTAAGAGTATCTTTGTCAATTTGAGCAACAGGTTTTTCTCGGCTAAGGCGTGTACTTTTAGTTTTTATGTTAAAAGTTAAATAATCTTCGATAAAACACCAAGCAAAACCGCCGGCTGTTATTGCTTTACCCAAACAACACTTACTTATACTTCCACGGTCAATTTTAGTCTTACGTTCAGCTTCAGCAGCTGAAGCAAACTCTGCTATAATAGTCTTATCTAGCATTAATTGATAAATGGGCTTTTCACAATAAGACTTGTCAAAGCCACCTTTTGAGATGTTATATCCAAAGTTAATCGAATCATATACAACTTCAATATAATACCGCTCTAACATATTAGCTTCTGCTCTAGTTTTAATTTGGTCTACCAAAATTTCATGTGAAAAGTTTGACCAACCATACTTTTGAATAGCATTCCAAAATTTACTACACTGTCTATAATATTGACCACTGCTTCCCCAACGTTGTTTTATTGAACGGCCAGTTTGTCCTATATAGACTTTACCATTAAGCTTATTGGTATGTTTATAAATTAAATAAGCCATATTAGCTCCCTAAATTAAGTTTTATTACACTTAATTTAGCAAATAAATTTACGTAAAAAACACTTATTTTTACGTAAATTTACACAGCTACAGGAATTTTACCAGCATATTTAGTAGACTTATAATCAAGTAACTTAAAATCATCTATAGTAAAGTCATAAAAATTTTTAACTTCTGGATTAATCCAAAATTCAGGCGCATCATACTCTGGATTATTTAGTACCTCTTGCATAATTGGAATATGCCTATCATATATATGTAAATTATTTACGTAATGATTTAAAATTCCAGGTCTTAGTCCACAAACTTGTGCAATCATGTGAACCAAAATAGCGTATTCAATGGTATCAAAACCACCACTCGCTGCTGCTGCAGCAGTATCACCTGAACGCTGAATTAAAGTGCAATTAAGCTTACCATCAGCTACATCCCAAATAGTTTCATAGCAACAAGGGGCTAAATTCATTTCTTTTAAATCTTTTGGATTCCACATAGTGACAATCATACGACGGTTCATTGGATTATTTTTTAGATTATAAATTAAAGCATCTATCTGATCCATATAACCCTCAGGCAAGTCGTATTTTTGGGCTAGTTGATAGGAATATGTTTTACCAATGGAGCCATCTTCGTCCGCCCAAGCATCCCAAATGTGTGCATCCAAGTCTTTAATATTATTAGACTTTTTAACCCACATCCAAATAACTTCTTTGACCGCTGTTTTAAATGGCTGAGTTCTTAAAGTTAAAATAGGAAATTCTTTTGACAAGTCATAGCTACGTAGTGCACCAAATGTTTTAATAGTATGAGCAGGCTCGGTTGTACCATCGTCATTTATCCAAACAGGACGAACCTCATAATTTTCATCATTAAAACCTTCAGTTAAAAGCTTATTAACCTCGTCTTTAAAATATTTATCAGCTAAGCTCATTTTAAATCTCACTTTCTATTAAAATTTTATAAAATATAATACAATTTAACTTTTTAATTCCTTGGTTGCTTTACAGTTAATTTACGGCCATATTTATCAAAATAACCGTCAGAGGTAACTTTTAAAACTGGGATACTTTTAGTTACTACACAACAGCCATCTAAAGCTATTAAATTTTCTCCAAAATAAAGTTCCCAATTATCAAAATCTTTTTCAAAAACTTTATGAAACTCTTGTGCGTGCCAATGCCCACAAACAAGTTTTTTTCCTTTAGCAGCTTCTTCATCAAAATAGCCAGCCTGAAAAAGTCGCCAAGGGCAACCCCAACGAGCTTCTGACCAAGCACTTGCATGTGCTTCACGCCAATTTTCAACATACTCGGGTATAAAACTATGTACACAAATTAAGTCTTTGTATTCAAAATAATCTAACCATTCAGAGCTATCAAGCCATTTGGTAATTTCGTGCTCTGCAACTATTGCTTTTGTTTGATTCCACACTGCTGAAATTCGCTTGCTTAAATAATCTATTGGAGGCGTCTGATTTCGTAAATAATAAAATCTACAAGCTTCTTTCATATCTAAGTCCTCTGGGTCTGTACCGGCTATATGACAAAAAGTATTAACTGTTCCATTTGAAAAATCGTAATCATCTGGAAAATTTTTCTTCAGCAGCTCAAAATAAAGTTGTTCATGATTACCCTTTATTAAAATTCTTCTATGTTTAGGTAGGCTCTTAATAAATTTATATACTTCTAAAGTATCCGGCCCTCTATCAAAAATGTCACCTAAAATTATTAATCGATGAGTTTTATCTTTAACTCTAAAGCCAGCATCTCTCAAAGCGTCTCTCAAGGGTTTCGCAAAAGAATGAATATCGCTTACTAGAAAATTAGTATATTCATATTTATCCATGTTTTAACTCCTCGATTAGAAATTGTTTAATAAATCTTACTTTCAAGTCACTTAGAAAATCCAAAGTTTTCTGGTCAATTTTCTCAGTTTCATTTTTAAATCTCAAAGTAAGGTCTTTTGTATATTTATCAGTCTCGATAGCTAAAGCCCGAGCTTCTTCTAAAGGAAGAACCCCTAATTTAATATCAAGAAGATAATCTATATTAGTAGGTTTCAAACAACTTTTAAAAGATTCGCCTTGTGTATATCTTTTTACAAAATCATTTAAACGTAAAATGTGATGAAGCTGTTTAGGATCATAGCCATATTTATCAATTTTAGCTTTAATTGTTGGATAAGGATGTTCTAAAGCTTTAAGCTTTTCCATACTCATACCTGAAAAGCATCTTAAAGCTTGATTATAGTGTAATCTAGCAATATCCTCTGCTGCACTTAATAGCTCAATCATAAGACCTTCATACTTCGGATTGATAATTTTATAGTCTGTAAATAAAATCTCAAGATAAGAAGAATTTTGTTTTTTAAACATTTCAAACATGACTCTTATATCTTTCATATCGATGTGCTCATTATTTTCTCTAACGTGTGTATGTGAAAATGGAGAGATCCCTTTAACAATGTCATCTAAAGATGGCAAAATAATGGCCTTTGTATCAACATCGCTAGTATAACTGTCTGAATATATGTCACAATTATAATTTTGTGAGCCTTGCAAAAATACACCGACTACTTCATAACCGAGAGAAACAGCTTCGTCATAATGTTCTTGAACACATGACATAATAAACTGTTCTCGTTCTTTAGTTAAACTCATTTTGAATCACTTTCTTCCGTTAATCTTCCAGTATCTCGTAAAAGTCCCTGAAGAAGGATTAAATAATTACAGATATCTGTAATTTTTTCATTCCAAAGCTCTTCTGTATAAACTTTTTCACTATTTACCATATCAGTGACTGATATAATATGTTTAAGCATAAAGCCATATAATGCTTGTTCTGGAGTTTCCTTTGAAAGACCCGCGGCATGTTTAAACACAGAAAGTCTATCTTCATCTAGATTATATTCTGCTGCTTTTTTAATTAAAACATTTCTAATTCTAGTAAGTTGGTCTTCTACAACTTTATTAAATTCTGGTGTATTCATAGTACAATAATCTCCTTAAAAATAAATTTACACTATATAATACAATAAAAGACAGACTTATTTCAAGTCTGTCTTTTAATAAATTTATATTTAATTTTACTAAAACTTTATTCAAAGTCTACAAATAAATCATTATCTACAAGACTACTGCCACGAGATACTGTACGTCTATAAGATTCCTCTAGACTAGTTTTTTTAATATCTTCTTTATCAACAGCCTCACCAAAAATTCCAGTGGCATCAACTTCAATAACTGCATAACCATCTTTATCGATGTAATCATACTCTTCATTCTGTGCAGCAAGCATAATTGGATACAAAACTTCTTCTGCATAATTTTCTTCAACAGCATTTAGGTATAAATTATCAAAGTGTTTTGCAGCTTCTTTAAAAGTTTTAAACTCTAGTGTAACTTTCTCGTCTGTCTCGCTATGTATAGTAATAGTTCTAACGCCATTAATACTATCGATACTCTCTACGGCTTCCTCAGTAGCGCCAGAAAGAACATCGTCAAGCCTTGTTTTCACGCCAGCATGAGCATCTATAAAAACATCAGCTTCAGCGGTTTCTTCTAAAGGTTTTTCAACAGCCTCAGCCACTTTACCTGAAAGAAGGGCATCTAAGTCAGTTTTAACGCCTGCATGAGCATCCATGAAAAGGTCAGTACCAACAACTTCTGTTAAATCAAAATCTTCTTCGAATCTTACACCATATTCTTGTGTAGCTTTGCCCGCCTGATTTAACCAGAAGATGTGTTCAAAAGCAGCAGTTCTCCAATTAGTTTTATTTTCAACAGCTTCACCTGTAGTAAGATCGATGCCAACGACAGGTCTAGGACTTAATTTAGCTTTTTCAGAAGCAGTTAAATACGGAGAGTTTTCAATATCTACTTTTGACACTGGTGTTACTGCTCCTGTATCTATATCAACAACATAGTATCTAACACAGGTACCAGAACCACGTTTAATGTCCCAAAGTACGTATTTGCTATTTGGATCACTCTTTTTCTGACCCACTTTATGCTCATAACCAGGAGTATGGTCATACCACGATTTTCCTGGTCCCTGACCAGTTGAATCTCTAAAGTCTTTAGTAGTTCCAATATTTTCGTAGTCAACCCCACTTACAATAGCAGTAAGGTCAATAACTTTGTATATACGAATAGTACTTTTGTAAGCTTTTGCTACAGGAATTGAACTGTACATTCCCATATTAAAATATGTACCACCACGAAGATTTTTCATAAATTCAAAAATTTCAACTTCAGGTAATGGTTTTAATTTAAATAATAAATCAGCTTCTAATGAAATTGCTTCAGTTACTTTATCCAAATAATCAGCTCCTTTTAAGATATTATATATTTAATTATACATTTTATATCTAACTAATTTAGCTTATTTTAGACAAATTTGGTAGTATTTAGTGAAATTTCTTTTAAAACTCGCTGTTTCACTACCTTATACTTTTTAGATAGCATTTCAAAAATATCAGACTGGTCATTTTCAAGCTCACTAATTAGGTTTTGAAGGTCTACTATTTCTTGTTGGTGTTCTTTAGTAAGATACGAAATAGGCTTACGTAAAACAGCCTGAGAAGTTTCTACTGAACATTTGAAAGTCTTCTGTAAAAAAGCACAAGCATCTTCATAAGATAAATCAAAAATGGCTTTCCAATTATTTGTCTTTTTAAGTTTTTCAATAATTTGAAGGACCTCTAGCTTCTCCTGATTGTCCTTAATCTGATGAACCAATCTATTTGAATGTGTTTCAATCAAATAGTTAAGATTGGATTTAACTACAAGGTCAAAACTGCAAGGAACATAAATATGGTCTTGGTCAAAAAAAGCTAGGTTATAGGTTTCAGTAGTTTGTAACTTTTTATATAAACGGTCATAGATTTCTTGCATATCGCACTGCTTTTTAAATACCTTTTCAATAACAATATGAGTATCATAAGTAGACTCGTCACGCATATCAATCTTATCTAATAAGATTTCTTTTTCAATAATTTTACGTACGTGCTCAGCTGTCTTTGATGAGGGCATAGCAGTGATTGTGATTGTGCCATTTTTATCAATAGTCATTTCAGGCGCAAGTCGAATTGTTCCTTTACCTGTTTTTAAAACATCTTCCCAATCTTTTTTAGTAGACAGGATAGGAACACCTACATTTGGAATAGGAAGCTTTTTAGGGATATAATTTAAATCTTTGTGTTTTAAAATATCTAGGTAATAATCAAACATTCCAATAATATCTAAACTAGGAATATTTAACTTTGGTAAACCTGCGGGAATACCTGACATAGAATTTAAAAAGCATAAAGGAAGTAAAGTAGGTAAAGCAATAGGTTCAGGTTTATCAAGTTCACCTGTCATTGTGGGACAATACTCAATACCATCACAAGTCAATGTAATAGCGAGGTCTGAAAGCCTACATCCAATATAACGCGGAGCTGAAGCTTCAATATTTTTAACGCGATGGCCAAAGTTACCTTGCTTGTCCAAAAAATTAAACTTATTACCGTTGTCACCTAAAGATACGATAACCTCTGGTACTGCAGTAGGATGGGGATGCATGTCAAGACAATAACCAGCAGCCTCTGCAACTTTAATAATCGATCTAGGGGCTTTCTTATCTAATGAATAAATTATACGTTTTTGAACACTCTTTGCCCCGTCTAATAAATTAGGATAAGCTCTACCACTTGCAATATATAAACTATACTCCTGATAATTATTACGAGCTAAATCTAACGCATCTGTTTGAGGAATTACAGTACTCATTTAATACCTCCTTATAATTAATCAAATAATCCTGCAAATAAGTCTATATGAGCAGGTTTATCTGTTT
>JAEIGA010001210.1_pt1 | contig 39757 bp, 60 predicted proteins | sample 9270691 | NCBI WGS metagenome assembly JAEIGA01 (sample SAMN17057246, study PRJNA624740) | gut metagenome | biome: biome; isolation source: fecal sample | host: Bos grunniens | place: China: Xizang | collected 2019 | reverse complement strand
TTTTAATTAATATTTGCGGTAATAATTCGCCTAATAAATTAATAACTTGCGTGATTACCTGAATAATTAAATCTAATAATTGCGGTGTCGCATTTAATAACGTTTCAATAATACTAGGAATTAATTCCATAACAACATTTAATATTGTAGGTAATAATTCCATTATTTTATTAATAGCAAAATCAATAATTCCGCCCAATCCGTCCGCTAATAATTGACTTGCTTCGGCGCTACCATTTAACGCACCTTGTAAGCCTTCGCCGATTAATTCAACAAAAGGCAATATTCCTTGTAATAATTCATTTGCTAATATTTTAAATGAAGTCATTATAGGTTCGGCAATTGCCCCGAATTTTGCGATTGTATCGGTTAAGTCGCTTTGTGCTTTACGGCTTGCGATAACGTCCGCGTTCGCTTCCTTATAGTTGTTTGACGCTTCCTTATATGCTTCGCTTAATGTGTTAGTGATTAAAGTTGAACGTTCTTGTTCGGAATTGCATTGTTCTAGTTGTTTATTGAATTCTTCTTCACTAATACCAACCCAATTCAACGCGTCGGCTAATTGTCCCGTTATTTTCCCGACTTTTGCGGTTTCGTTTGCCGATTCGGTAAGTCCTTCGATCGGTAATGAATCGCCGAACGTACCCCATACGCCCGAACAAATGTCCGTCCATTTCGCTAATTCTTCTTCGCTTGAAGTTAATTGCGCTAAATGGTTCACCGCTTCAATGCTTCGATCTTCTTCACCTAATACCGAAAAGAATTCTTTATAAGTATCGGTTGCGGTTTCAGTTGAAAAGCCCATTGTTTTGAATGCGGTTTCTAGTTTCCCAATGTCTTCGCGGTATTCCCTTGTTGTTTCGGCTAGTGCTAAAAATCCACCAACCGCACCAACGACCGCACCGCCTAACGTTGCAAGACCTTTCCCGATACCACCTAAAACACCGCTTAACTTTCCGCCTTTTTCACCTGTTTCGTCGAACGTGTCGCCCAATTCTTCGGTTTTTTCGTCTAGGTTTTCGACGTTAGATTGTGCTTTTTTGGTGTCAACTTCGGCTTCGTTTTTTCCCCCGATTCCCTTATCTAAATTGACCGCAATTTTACTTGCTTCTTGTCCTAACTTTGTTAAATTGTCTATTGCTTTTTCAATGCTAATAGTTATTTCCGTTTGCAACGCGAATAAATCCACTTTTACACCCCCTTTTAAGAAGGAATAATCATATTTAGCATTTTATTTGAATGTTTGATTGTTGCTTCAAGATTCACCATATTATTTTGTTGTGGTGTCGATTTATTGCATTCGTCTTTAAAATCGCTAAACGTTTTGTCAAATACTTTATGAAGCCATATTTCAATTAAATCGTCTTCGCGTTTCGTTTCAATGAAATCGTCCACGAATTCGGCGAATCTTTTATTGTCAATCATTTGTTCTAATAACAAAAAAGGACTTGCGTATCTTTTAAATAGCAAGTCCATAAATCTTAAATCACCTACTTGGCTAATCTTAAAGCAACCTGAAAAAAATCTTTAAATTCGTCTTTCTTAACAACTTCAACAATCATTTCCATAAAGTCGGAAGGTGTCAATGTTGCGATTTCTTCTTCTTTTAATCCGCTTACGTTTGATAAAAATTTATAAACAGGTTGTTCGCATTTGTCTAGGTTTTCAAGGACTAAACAAGCAATGTCAACGCCAACGCCTAAATATAACGCGTTTTTGTCGGTGTCTTCATTTTTATATTTCGGTAAAAATTCAAGAATCAAATTCTTAAATTGACTTAATCCGATTTTTTTAATAATAGTTGTAATAAGGAAAATGTCCCTTGCTTCGATTTTTCGTAATTCAAATTTCTTTTCCATTTGCTTTAATCCTTTCTAATTAGGCGTTTGCCTTTGGTGTATAAATTTTATAATCTAATTTATCGTGGTCGCTTTCAATGTCCGCGTGTGCTTCAAATGTTAATGGAATAACATTCGCTTCTTTGTTTTTGCCTTCGCTTGATAATCCTGAAGTACATAACGCGTTAGGTAAAATCACGATAATATTTGTTCCGTCTAATTTAGTTCCGACATAAGCGATATTGTCTAAATAATCGCCTTCTTCAATGTCGGCTTTAGAAACGATAACGTCATAATTTGCGTCTTCGCTTACGCCATTTTCACCGAATACGGCTAATTTAATTGTTTCAGGTGTTAATTCAATAAAATTAATTTCCATTGTTGCGGTTTCGCCGATTTTCTTTTCCATTCCGCGAACCTTAACTAATGCGCCGTCAACGTCTAAATGTAATAATTCCGCTACTACATTAAATTTTGAACCGCCTGAAGTCGCACCCATTAAAGATTCTAAAAAGTTCCAACCCGTTCCTTCGGTATATTTTAAATTCTTATGAATTGTTCCTGAACCAAAAGAAATGTTTTCAATTGTCTTTTTTGTAATTGCGCTTTTTCCTTCTTTTGCCATTACTTTATACCTTCCATTCTTTTATTCTTAAATTTATTTGTATTCTTTTTAAGTCTTCGTCGCCCGTTGGAACTATAAGACTATTTGAATACGAAACGGCGATTCCATTCCCATTCGGAAGAATAGTAGTGATATTCACCGCATTTAATATTGTTTGTTTTGCGTGTTCTAATTCCGACCACGTTCCACGCGTGAACCCTGTTAAAATAAACGTTGATTCTTGCGCGTCTTCATTAATTGCTTCGATTTCTTGATATTCACCCACAAAATAAGGGTAAATGTTTTCGCCCGTCCATTCGACGAATTCATAATTTATATTATTTTCGGTTAATAATCTTTCAATAAACGCTAATGATTCTATTGTCATTTGTTTAATTGCCTTTCATTAAGGATTCTAGGCGTCTTTCGATTTTCGGCTTCGTCTTATCATACGCCGTTTGTAAAGTCCTTTTAGGGCGCTTTCCGTTCGTTTTATAAAACTTCTTTCCGTTCTTTCCATAAACAATTTCAACTTTGCCGTTATATGTCGGCTTTGATTTACCGCCTTTTATAGCGTCTTCAGGAACGAACCAAGCCGTATTTCGCCCGTCTTTCGCATATTCGCCCGTTCCGAATTCTTCCCATATTGCATTTTGTAAAGGGCTTCCAACAATAACTTTTAAATTCGCTTCGTCAACAATATAAGTCCAAGATCCTTTTAATTGTCCCGTATCAACTTTTGTATTTCTTTGAACTTGTGCCGTAAGTTCGCCCCCGACTTCATTCAAGAATTGAATTGCCGTTTCTTTCAAAAGACCTTGAACGACCGCTATATTGTCTTTGAATTCGACTTTTCCCATTATTGACGACCTTTATATTCTAGGAATATTTCAAGGTGTTTATTTAGATTCATTGGGTTATCAATAAAAGTAATGTCGTAAACTTCGTCATTTATAAGCATTCGTTTATTTTCAACATTCTTTTCTAATTCAACATAATCACATATAAAAATATGCGTTGATTCTTCTAATTTAGTTTTGAAGTTAGTTGAATTAGTTGATTGCCCCATAAAATCAAGATAGCCCCACAAAATAGCAATCGTTTTCCAACTTGGAACGCGTTCGCCTATTTCGTTTTTTTCGGTTGTTTTAACCTGAATGCGCGCTTCGATATTTCCGCCTATCATAATTAAAACCTTGCTTTCATATATGGTTTTAAAAAGCCTACAAGCGCTTCAGGGAATCCGATTTTTGTATTTGTCCCGTCTAAATTTTGATAACTAACCGAATGACGCGATATTGTTTCGGAAGCAATCCCGATTTTATCGCGATTTTTTTCGTTATATTGAACTAATTGAATAACACCTAATTTAATGTCTTCAGGGTATTCAATTTTAGTTATTAATAAATCTTCTTCGTCGTATAATGATTTATTTAATGTAATGCTTTCACTTGCAATTTCCTTAATGTAATAAACGCCGTCATTAAATTTAGATTGCGAAATTTGAATTGTATCGCCAACTTTTAAATATGGTGTAGTTATTACAAGTTTACTATTTGAAGCATTTAATAGAAATCGAAAATTAATATTTTGAAAATTATTGTTTGTATAATTTCGAATAGACTTTTCAAGGGCTAGAAGTTCAAGTTCTAGCACCTTGTCCGCCTTATTTGTTGAAACAAATTCTTTTAATTCTTCAACACTTATAATCATAAGGGCTTACCCCCTTTCAATTACGCCTTTGCTTTTAAGATAACAACTTTTGCTTCGTTTGTTAATGCAACGCCGTAATATTTAACCGCAACAATTTCAGTTGCTTGTGTTCTTTGTTTGAATTCGCTTGAAACGTTTGTATCTTGTTTTAAGAAAATAGTTAAAGCCGATAATTCGTCTTCAGTATAATCAGTTTCAGGATTGTCCGCTTCTAACTTAATAACAGGGTTATAGTAAACGCCGTCAACTAATTTTACTTTTCTTGATTTCTTAACCCAAGCACCGCAAATTTTACCGATTGCACCACGAACCGCAACACCGCTTTCGAATTTGTCGGCGCTAATAAACATTGGATCTTTTAATAAAGTTGCTTCTTGTTTAGGGTGAATAAACATAACTTTTTCAACGCCGTCTTCTTCGTCTTCGAATGAAGTGTTAGCGTCAACGATTAAATCGTAAGAAATAACTTGTGTTCCGTCGCTAACAACGTTTTTAGAAGTATAAACCGCGTCTAATAAATCATTGTCAACTTTACCAACAATTGATTTTGCTAATTGTGATTCGGCTTGTCCGATTGGATTACCTAATCCGCTTAATCTTGCTTCTTCAGTAATAGAAACGCATTTCATAGCCTTCTTAATTGTGAATGTTGTACTAGAAGCCGTTAATTGTGAATTGCCAACTTCTTGACCTTCCGCAACGTCTTCAGCGTCGCCAATATAATTCCAACTTGGAACGGTCTTTGTATCGCCTGCAACACCTACTAATGAAGTATCAACTTTCGCATAAGGTGTTAATTTTGCTAATGCTTCGATTTTAGCATTAATCATATCGCCCATAACTTCAGGGTTAATCATATTATTTAACATAGTTTCGTTTGCCATAATTTTTTTTACCTTCCTTTTTTTAATTAATTATTTTTTCATTGCTTCTTTGTAGGCTTCGGGATTTTCATTATAAAGTTTCATACGCGCGTTATAGTCTTGTTTCAAGATTGAACTTTTTGTTAATGTGTCATTGTTGCCGTCAGTTTCAGGCAATTTCCCGTTTTCATAAGTTTTATGTTGTGAGCCTTCAAAAAAATTAGGGTATTGACTTTTTAACGTTTCAACTTTTTCTTTCCAACCTTCAATTTGTCCGTTTTCGTCTAGTTTGATTTCGCCTAGCGCATTTAATTTGAACGTTAAATAATCAATGTCGGTCGCTTTTTCGCTTAATAACGCAACCTTTAAAGCCGATTCTTTCTTTGTTTGAATCAATTCATTTTGTAATGCCTGAATAGAAGTTTCATAATCACTTACTTTCTTTTGTAAGTCTTCGTTTCCTTTTGTGCCTTTCTTCATTTCGGCAATTAAATTATTTGCTTTTTCTAATTCGGCAATCTTCGAATTGTGGTCGGCTTCTAGTGAAGAATATTTGTTTTTATCTACATAGCCCCCACTTCCTAAATTCGCTAACTTAATTTTTTCTTTGTTTTCTTCGTTTCCATTAAATTCGTTAATTTTGGAAGCAACTTGATTATATAGTTCTTCACCTAATAAAGTTTTTAGAAATTCCATTGAATCCCCCATTGTTTCCGTTTTTAAATGTGGTGTCTTCCACTAACAAAACAAGTTTAATCGTCATTGTTAGGACGAATTTCGAACCTTTTAAATGTCTTGTTCGGGACAATTTACTATTTGAAGCATTTTGATTATGCTTTATAGTTGTTTTTTAGAATAATATCTATTTAATCCTTTTAATTCCACGCTAAAATTATTGTCTAATTCGTAAAATTCAACGAATTCATTTAAGAACTTTTCTTCTATCGGTCTTTTCTTATGAACCGAATTGACGTTTTCTTGTTGTTCTTCGGTTAATGAATATTCGCCATTTTTAACGTAATACATAAGCACGAAGGCATAAAATAGATTTTTCGATATTGATAAATTTTTTAATATGCAATTATGGCGTTTTGTAAGCCATTTTTTAAAATAACTCTTAATTTCTTCGGTGTTTAGAAAAACGTCATAATCTACCACTTTAATTCCATATTTCAAATGTTCTTTTTGATTACATAAATCCAATAAAACATAAGGTTTATTTGCGTGATCTTCACCATTTATTAATTTATTGATAAAATCCAATCCGAAGCATAAATAATCAATTTTATTTTCTTTATCAAATAACCTTCTAAAAGTTATATCTTTTTCAACTATAACAAAATAATCAATGTCTTTATGTTCTTTTGTGGTATCATATTTTGTCCCACCTGATAAAATGATTGATAATATTTTGTCATTTTGAATATCTAATTTGTTTTCAATAAATTTAGTAATCATTTTATGATAAAGTCGCTTTCGGAAGTAATCTAACGTTATCTATAGAATAGCCGTGTGGGTAACTATCGTCTTCGCCCCATTCCCACATTGACATTAAATTTCCTGTTATGTCGGCTTGATAAGATTCCCCAATAAGAAATGTTTCGCCATAACCTAAAAATACACCCGAAAAACAAAATGCGCCGTGTCCCACGTCCATTTGAATGAAAGTAAATGTTGGTGTGGGGTCTTCTACAAAATCATAAAAGGGCGAAACATAACTTCCTTGTGCCGAATGAATTTGAAAAGCAACTAGATAATTCGCTACAATTTCTTCTATACCGCCATAATATGAAAGGTTGTCGGCGTCATTCGGAACTATATAAGCACCACCACCGCCACCGCTTCCACCTAAAGAATATTCAACGCCACCGACGTTAATTTTTTTAATCATTGCCATTTTTTAATTCCCCCTTATAAATACAATGTTTCATTTTCGACGTCAACGTATGCGTTTCCGCTTGTCAACGTCAATGTTTCTTCGCTAACGCTTGCGAAGTCTTTATTAAGATATAATATACGAAAATAATCCCCTTCTAACCAATATATATCACCATTTAAAAACGAACTTGGCATTATTTGGTTTGCGTAATCGCGCCACCCGTCCATTTTTTTGAATTCACTTACGCGGTAATTATTAACATAAATTAAACAATCCCTATCGCCGTTCGGGTTATATGTTTCGTCTATTTCCCCTGTTAAATGATAACACCCCAAAAACGCGCCATAATTTAAAACAGGGTTTTTATTATATGGAACGTCTAACACTATTTTTCTTAAATTATGACAATTCCAAAACGCACCATATTCAATTTCCCATAAACTTTTAAAGGTTAGTTCTTTTAGATTATAACAATTAGAAAAAGCATAACTATGTATTGTTTGAACTTTTGTTATATCTATTTTTTCTAATTCATAACAATTCCCGAACGCATAGTCTTCAACCCAATTTATTGGTGGTCTAAATTCTTTTAATTTTTCACAACCATAAAAAGCATACACCCCTATATTTGTTAATTCAGTTGATTCTATATTTGTTAGACTAGAACAACCATAAAAAGCATAATCGTCCGCGTTCCACACTTTAGGAATGTTTACACTTTCTAAATTATCACACCCCATAAACGCCCTATCGTGAATATAAGTTGCATTTTGAAAACTAACACTTTTTAGGTTTTTACAATATTGAAAACACCCGTTTCGAATTCTATCAACCCTATCGTTTACATAATCACCTTCAAGCGTTCTTGTGATAAAAGCGTCTTCTATTGCTTCGGTTGAACTTCCGCTTCCTTCTTCACACGTTCCAACAACACCTAATATTTCAACGTCTTTTTTAATGTTTTCGGGCGTTAAGTTAGCGTTTGAAGAATCGTCTAAAACAACGTTTATATTTTCATTACAATATTTATTTTCGGTTAATAACTTAACCCCGTTTTTATTTGTTATTTTTACATTCATAATTCTTCACCTAACTTTCATAGTCGCCAACAATTACGACTTTACCGCTTGAAATTAAATTCGCCCAATTTTCCGCGCTTGCATAACTATTCGCGTAATCGCTTCGAACGTGGATCTTTATTCCGTCATTTGTTCCGCTAAATGAATCCACGTTTGCGACTACAACCCCTTCATAACCTAAATATATATCGGTTAAGGCGCTACAATCTAAAAATGCTTGATTGCCTAAATTATTTAAAACGGGAAAATATATACTTTTTAACGCTTTACAACTCGAAAAAACTTGAAGCCCTATGGATTCGACCGAAGGCAAATTAATAGTTTCTAACGCTTCACAACCCGAAAACGAACACATTACCATTCCTTTTAATTTTGGCAAGTTGACGTTTTTTAATGAAGTGCAACTTGCGAACGTGAACATTATTTCGTTATTTTCGACATTCGGAAGACTTATACTTTCTAACGCCTTGCAACCATTAAAAGCATACGCCCCGACATTTGTTGCAAGTGGTAAATTTATTTCGGTTAAAGACGAACAACCCGAAAAAGCGCTTTGATTCACGATTGTTGCATTCGGAAAACTTGCGCTTTTTAATGAAGTATTATTATAAAAACTATATAAACCTATTGTTTCAACGTCTTCGGCTTCAATAGTTGTTATAGTTCTTTCAATCAATCCTTTTAATGAATAGCCGTCTTTTATTAATTCGCCTTCTTCGTTTTCCCCTGAATATGTTTCGATAGTTCCGACAAAACGCCCTTCGTTGTTATAAGCAACCTTTCCTAATAATAAATCGCTTGAAGTTGCGGTTGCGTCTTCAATCCCAAAACCTTCGCTTTCAACTTGGACGTTTACTTCTTCATACATTTTAATATTATAAACGCCATTTTTGGTTATATCTTTCGTTCCCACAGGTTCGGGAATTTCAACGCTTACTTTTTCATATTGTGTTATATCATATTCGCCGTTTTCGTTTATTCCAAAAGTTCCTTCGGGTGTTATAAATGAATCGGGAATAGGTTCAACAACAACTTTCGATAATCCGTAATAGTCTTCGTCGGGTGTTATTATTTGTGATACGTCCTTTTTTGGCGTCGCCGTTTTTTCCTGTAAAGGCGGATTCACATTGACAACCGCTTCGGCAAAATCATAAACGTTATGCGTTCCGTTTTCGGTGATTTCGGTTGAACCTTTAGGCGAAGGAACATTCACGTCAACCCTAGCATAGTTCTTAACGTCATAAGATCCGTTGTTTACAACTTCAATCCAACCCGTAGGAATTATATATTCTTCAGGAACTGAAACGTCAACATTTACTTTTGCAAAATCCTTTATATCATATTCGCCGTTTTCCGTTATTTCTTTTGTTCCTTCAGGTTCGGGAACGTCAACATTTACTTTTTCATACGACGCAACATTATAAACGCCGTTTTCAGTTATTCCAAAAGTTCCTTCAACGACCGCACCGCCCTTATAAACGTTTATTTGTGCTATTTTTTCGCCATTTTTAACTAACTTCATAATAGCACCCCCCTAATATTCAAGGATTCTATAACAACCTTTAATAACGCACCTTGTCGTATCGTCATTATTATAGGTTGTTTTTAGAACTAAACATTTGTCCGTATTATATATTACATAGTTTGTTTCGCCGTAAACGTCGAATGCCGTGCTTTGAACTTCGTAAAGTGTTGTCGTATCTACAATATTAATGATTGCCGTTCTATAACTATAAATAGTGTTTATATTGTCTTTCATTGTTATTGCAATAGAAACAACATAAACGCCCGAAGTTGTGATTCCCATTATAGAAGAAGATTTCCCACTTACTAAAGTTGCTTTTTTAACAACCGAACTATTTGTTTCTAATATTGCCGAAGCATTTATTCCGCCCAACGCTTCACTATCGCCCGAAGTTTCCGAATAATATGCTTCGCGAACTTGGTTCGGCGTATTTTTATTTTCAGTATTTAAAATGTCATTTCCTGAAACACCGCATAACCCTAGTGAATTGTCGCTTGAAACCGCTTCTAAAACTTTCGGTCTTGGTTGTCCGCTTGGATCGGTTTCGAAAATATCTTTTATCGCCATTCCGTCAATTGTTTTTGAAACGTTGTCGGCGCTTGTTTCTTCTTTTGCGTCCTTGATAATGTAATAAATGCCTACTTCTTCACGTTCTAAAGCGTCATATTCGGCTTGCGTTCCTACCCAAAAGCCGACGAATTCTTCATTGTCATTGTGATTGACGAACCCTTTCGCGCACATATCACCGACCGCACCTTTTAAATCGTTGAATATGTTTTCATATTTTTCATTAATTTCGCCGTATCGGTCTAATATTTGCGTGTAAATATCGGGTGTTGGTTCTAACGATTCACTTCCTAGAATATAAGAACCTTGTTCGATATTGTATTTTAATATTTCGGTTGTATATCTTACGTTGTCTTTAATTCCGAATACCCCGAAATAGAAAGAACCTTTTGTTTTCAATACTTCGTGCGGTATAACGCATTTATTATTTACTAATAAAACGTTGTAAACGTCATTTTCGTTCCTGTAAAATACGCCCGTTTTTGCGAATCCGTCCCACTTGGAACAAAATTCAACTTCTATGTTGTTTTCCTGAATCCCACCACTTGCAATTATCGGCGCATTCAAGATTGTTAGTGTTTGATCCACACACTTCAATTTAATTGTTATCATTGCTTCACCCCTTAATAAATCTTGTTTGTGTCTTTATCTTCATAAGGTTTATTTTCTTCAATACATTTTTTGATTATTTTTTCAACTTCTTTTTTACTTACGCCCATAAACTTGAACATAGGAAAGTTTTCATTAAATTTATCAATGTATTCGAATAATAATTCGTCCATTTCTTCATTCCCTTTCTATTTAACTAAAATTTCTAGCATTTCCAAAAATAATTCATAAGACTTCGGCAAATATTTTTTAATCACTTCTAAACTTTCATTTGAAGCGAATGTTGAATCTAACATTTCGGCGAATGTTTCAGTTGCTAACCCGTCCCTTATTCCGCCGTAAGTTCTATCACGCCAATATTTAACGCCGTGTCCGAATCCTAATTGAATCCTTCCGCTTGTCGCACCTTCTAGAATGTCCGATAAATCCGCCCTTGCTTTAGAAGGGATCTTCATTAATTCTTTACTTAATTTCTTATAAGCATATTCTTTTTTATATTTGATTTCTATAAAAGAAGGAACATAGCCCCTATTTTTTATTTCGGCATAATCCCATTTATCAATAAACTTATTTTCTAATAACCAATCATAATTATTTTTGTTTTGTTTAAATAGTTCTTTTAATTCCTTATCTACTTTAGAAACCATTTCATTGACTTCATTTACAATTGTTTCAGGGAATAACCCGTCTTTATATTTAGAAGAATAATGTTTTCCAATAGCAAATTTATTGTCAATTGAAGGGTGATATTGCGCCAACGAATCAATTGCGTGTCCCGATTCGTGAAAATGGACTTGATAAGGATTTTGCCAATCGTTCCCTAACGCGTCTTCGTCAAGGTTCACCCATATTTTTTTGCCTTTAGCGTATGCGCCGTCCTTAACGTTTATGTCGGCAACTTCTATTTGTGATTCGTATTTTTCCCATAATTTAACCGCGTTTTGATTTTCGCAAATGTCAATTAAATCGTGTGTGTCGTCATAACGAACTTGTCCGTATGCTTTCGCAATATTGGAATCGTAATTTCTAGGAATCTTTTTCTTTTCTTCTTCAACCGCTTTTAAATACTTCTTTTTATAATCGTTAAAATCTTCGGTCTTATCTAATTCATAATATTTAGCACGTTCTTCAAGGGTTTTTAATTCGTCTTCGTCTAAAGACCATTTCGCACGTTGTAAAACGCAACAACGACAATTTATATCTTCTTCAGGTCTATTGAATTGTCCTGAAGTCTTCGCCTTTTTGCCGTCCACTTCGAAATATTCGTCTAATTCCCTTATTTGTCCGTCTAACTTTCTATGACTCTTTCGCGTTCTTCCGTCTAGCGAAGCGTCCCATTGTTTTACAACGTCCGCCCCTTTTTCTTTTGCCTTATAACACGCGTCAAGTTGACTTTGACCTTGTATTCTATGCCCTTCGGTTCTTGCAATCCTTACCGCGTTATTTACGCCTATTTGTGAAGTGTTATTAATGTTTCTAGAAATTTCCGAATAACTGAATCCGTTTGCTATACCCCTTGAAACTTCCGAACTAATTCTTTTTTTCAATGAACTAATATCTTGACCTAGACTTTTATATAACGATCCGCTTATTTTTGATTGGTGAACGATTGCATTTATTATTTGTTCTTCGTCCATTGGAATGACTAACGGGATTCCTTGCTTTTTGATTGAATACATTGTTCCAATAAAGCCGTTTTGATAACTTTTAGAAAGATAATCGCTTATTGTTTGGTATTCGTTCGCCTGTAAGGTGTCTAAAACCCCGTTTATTTGCTTTTTAAGGGCTTTTTGATAGTCTAATTGATAGATAACACTTTGAAGCCCCGTCGCGTCATATCGCGCCATTAAGCCGTTTATATTTTCGTCTATTTGTTTTAATGAATCTTTATATAAATTTTTTAATTGATTAATAACTTGTTTTTCGTCTTTAAGTTGCGCGTCGATTATTTCTTTTTCGAATCCGCGCATTTTAGATAACTTCGTCCGCCGTTAAATTGTTTAAATCATTAATAGCGTTATTTGTGTTTTCTTCTTCGTCAACGGGCAACTTGTCTTTTATGTCGTTATAATCAATGTCTAATATTTCGCATATTGCACGAACTATTGTTTCATTGTCTAATAAAGACGCTAAATTTAATAATGTGTTTACTTCAACTTGTTTCTTTTGTGCTTCGGTTAATTCAATTTGTGCGTTATCACTTGCATTTGTCATAATTTCACGTTCGAATTCGAAGTAAACGTCTTCAGGTAAAAAAGCCGTGTTATTTTCGGCGTTGTATTCGTCTAAATAGATTTCAACTATCTTTCTTAATAGTTTTCTTAAATAAGTTTCGAATTTATTACACTTTAGATCCAATAACGCGTATCTAGATTTAATTACAATGTTTGTAATGTTTCCGTCGCCTAATTGTGCCGAATTAAATCCCATTCCGAAACGATAAATGTTCTTTTCGTCTAATTCTAATTTTGTTTGTCGTGCTTGGTATGGAATATCAATCGTTCTAAAATCAACGTCCCCACCTTCACCAACACCGATTCGCTTCTTCGTTCTTATATTTTGGTCTAATTGTTCTAAACTTCCACCTTCGAAGCCTTTTACAACTACAACGTATTCGCTAGCGTCCTGAATATTATTTGATAATCCGCACGCCATTAAATCGTAATCGTCTATAAGGGCTTTAATAGGCTTTAAATCGCTTACTTGCTTTCGGTTGTTGTCTAACCTGAAGAAAGGAATAAAACCGAATGAATCGCCGAATTTAGCGCCGTTTCCTTCGATTGTATAAATTGAATGCGGTTTTGGATTAATTGGTTCGCTTGAATCTAGTTCTAACGCCCCGTCGTCAACTTGCGTATAATAATAAACTTCTTTATCATTCCATACTTGAATTTTCTTAATCTTTTCATTGTCTTCGGTGATTCTATCAACATACCAATAAATCACATAATCGCAATTGTCTTGCGTATCTTTTGCCCTAACTTCTACAACGCCCATTGTTTCGGCACATTGGAAGGCTAATTTTCCTTTTTTATCACGATATAAATATAAATAACCGAATCCTTTCACACTTGCTTCGCTTGAAACTTCTTCTAATTCGGCTTTTAAATCTTCATTGTTATTGATTAATTTATCAAGTATTTCTTGAAGTTCGGGTTTTTTACTTTTTGCGAAATTACAATCACCACTAAATAAATATTGAATTTTTTGGTCGATTAATTCAGTAAAGAACGGGTGTGATATTTTAATATTACTTTTATTCTTATCTTCTATTAATTGGTTGTCGTCATTGTAATAATACAATTTATAATTCTTTATGTCGTGGTCGCCTTCGTAATATCTTTCCCCAACCCTTGCATTTCTTTTTTTGTTTGAAACTTTGTCATTGTCTATAAATGACTTAATTTGTTCTATCGTTAGCATTTAATCACCCCTTTTATACAAGCCAACTATTATTTAATAACTTTCTTAATATTGACGCTAAACTATCGGGCGCGTCGTCGTGTTCCGCGTTTTCGGTATAATCTAATATTTCGTTTATATAATCGGGATCGGTTTCTTCTAAAAACTTAATCTTTCCCCAATTCTTTCTTAAATAAGTTGAAATCTTTAAGAATTTATTCATATTTTCACTATAAAGATTCACCGCATAACCTTTATTTCTTAATTCTTTCGCTAAATAACCTTTATCGGCGTTCTTTTCACACGATATAGAACCCGACATATAATCTTTCATTAATAATTCAATTTCATTTAGGCAATCGTCAACGTGTTTATTCCAACGTTTACCTAATACAATGAATTCGTCGCCGATTTTCTTAATAATTGTGAATGCCGTTCCGTCTTCGCCCCCGTATGACGCGTCTATATGACAAATACCATTTTTAATTAATGAACTATCACTAATAAATTTCGGATTCGTGAATAATGCGTCAACGTCCGCTATATGCTTTAATTCATAGTTCGCACTAAATAATGAAGGTGTCATTGATTGTCTTAATTCTTCAAGTTTATTTCTTTGAATTAATCCCGTTGAATAACAATCGTAAATCTTTTTATTCGGCATTAATAATTCAATAGCGTCTTCTTTATGCCATTTTGTCCCCGTGTTGAATATTCTTCCGCCACGATTTTTAATATTTTGTAATTCCTGATATTGTAGTTTGATTAAATCCCTTTCCGCTTTTGAAATTCTATCTTTAACGTTTACAATATCGTCCGTGAATACATTGTCGGCGTGTTTACCTGTTAAAGAAGTTTTAATCCCAACACCTAATAATTGACTAGCACCTTTCGAACCTGAAACAAGATTCGTTGTAATGTTAAAAGCACTTTCTTCAACTAACTTTAATTCTTTTTCATATAGGATTTTGACGAATAATTTGAATAAAGGGCTTTTTAATATCTTCGCCGTTTGTCTAATAACTTCCTTAACGTCTTCGTCGGTCTTTCGCGTGAATATATTTGTTTTACTTGGAAAAAGAATCATTATTAAAGCGAACGCAATACTTAAACAAGTTGTTTTATAACTTCCCCTGTGTGCTAGTAGTGTTTCGTCTATTTCCCCGAATATCATATCTATAAGCCATTCGCCGTGTAATTCGGTCAAGTCTTTAAAACCCAACCATTGCCCGATTTTGTGCGGTTCTTCGTAAATAATATCTATAATGTCATATTTACTTATGATTGCTTTTTCTTGCATAGCAAATAATCGCCAATTTCTTTTTCGGTTTCTTCGGTATCACGGCTTATTTCTATTGCTTCTTTAGGTTTTTCGCCTATTGTGTCGCGTAACGTGTTGAAGGCTTGGACGTCGCCTGTTAAAGCCTTTTTATACAATGCAACGATTAATAACATTTGATTATCTATTTCGTCAGGATCTATTCCCGAATTTCTTAATTCTTCTTTAACTTCTTCGTCTACAACGGGCAATGACAATAAATATTCCATTTGTTCTTTCATTAATTTCTTTTGTCTTCTAACTTTACCCGAAGCCCTTCCGCCTTTACGTCCATTCTTCACGGCTTCTTCGCGGTCTTGTTCGCTTGTAAAAGGTGTTAAGTTTTGTAATCTTACGTCGTTTTCATTCATTATCATTGCACCCCCTTTTTTAATATTTTATTTATAATGCGTTTGCTTCTATAAACACTTTTATTATTTTAGGGAATTGAATTGCCAACCAATCAACCATTTCTTCATTTGTCGCCCACGCTTCTATATCGTTTGAACTTGCATATAATCCCGATTCGTATAAAAACGCGTGAATGATTTCGTGCCTTAATGTTGTCTTATATAATTCTTCAAGATTTCCTAAAACTTTCGGATCTTCTATTTTCTTAAAATTTCTTATAACAATTTCTTTTGTTGTAATATCGCAATAGCCGTTTAATCCTTCTAGTTTTACGTCTTGCAATTCTTCCCGTATTAAAATTTTATATTTTGTTCCTAATATATTTATTTTCAATTTATCACCCCATAAGAAAAAGCAACGCCCAATTAATGAACGTTGCCTTCTAGAAAGGAAATCAAGGTTTAGAAATATCTTTCGTATTTCTACACATACATTATATTTCCTTTTATATATAAAATTCTATCAACTTTAATCTACTTTGTTATACAACTTAATATTGATTGTATATCTTTCAAGGCTTTTGCGTGTAATTTGTGGATTCCTTGCATTGTATAACCTTTTAAGAACGCTATATCTTCCCACTTCATAAATTGGAAGTATCGTTTATATAATATGTCTATCGCTTCAGGATTTTCCAATTGGTCGATAACGTTTGAAACTTCCCTTTTAATATCTATCAATGAATCAATAGTTTCATTTAATTCGTGTTGATATTCTAATAATGCTAATAGGTTCTTTTCCCTGTTATTTGTTTTAGACGTTTGAACCTTTTCTTCGAATGAAGTTCCCGAACATATTAATTTACTTCTTAACGCGTCTATTTCCTTTTGTTTGTTGTCAATTAGAATTTCGATCCTTCTTATTTGTCTTAAATATATTTTAGCGTCCATTATTGCACCGCCTTATAAATTTAGTAAGTCTTCAATGCTATAAGGTTTTTCGTCTTCCCATTTAATAAAGTCAAGTGAAATTTCTTCTACTCTATAAACCTTTTCACCACTACCGCCCCAAGCGTCAAAACGTTTGCTAGGTAATTTAGTATAAGCATACAATAGTTTGCATTCGTCCTTTGCAATATAATTAAACCCTAATACTTTTAAAGCCTTTAAGATTTCTTTTTCTTCGTCCGTTAATTTGATTCCTTCACGAACCCACGTCCACACGTCTTTTTTATCGTCTAACACTTGGCTTATTGCTCTATAACAACCATCAAAAAAAATGTTTTCAACTTCATTATTTACTTTCATAATGTCGTATTCTTTTTCGTCTTTTTCACGTCTTGTTAAATCTTCGTTATAAAAATCTAAACTAGCCCAACTTCTAAAATTACTATTTATTAATGTGTTGTCAATTTTAAAATATTTGTTTCCATTTCTCACTTCTACAACACAACCATTTTTTAAATCACTTTTTTTCATAATCCCCTTTGTCCTTTCTTAAAATGGTATTTCTACCTGTTCGCGTTTCTTTAATCTATAACTTTCGCCTTCAATTTTGAATATCGCACTAGACATTTCGGCGATTCTATCAATTGTCTTTTGCATAACCCCACGTTCATTAATCAATTCTTGTAATGAATGATTGCTAGTGAAGATTGTCGGCTTATTATTGTTATAGCGTGTGTTTAACACTTCATATATAATTTCTTGAATCCATAAATCTTCGTCATTCTTTTGTGTTCTTTCCGTTCCTAAATCGTCAATGAATAAGAAGTCTATTTTCCCTAATCTATTAATTAGTTCATTTTCCGATTCTTTCGTTTTCCAACTATCTTGAATCATTTTCGCTATTTTCCCGAAACTTGTAAAAACTACTTGGAACATTTGATTCATTAATTCATTTGCTATACAACTTGTTAAATGTGTTTTACCTGAACCCGTTGAACCATAGATATATATTCCTAGTCCCTTTTTTAAAACTTCGCGCGAAACTTCACAATATCTTTTGCAACGAATAAACGCCGTGTCAAATGAATTGTTATGTCCTATTTCAGTATTTGCGAATGAAACGTTTTTGTATCTATCGCCCATTAATGAAGCAACTTTTAATTTTTCAACTTCCTTCAGGCGTTTCAATTCTTCTTCTTTTCGAATTTCTTCTTCTTGTGCTTTTGCTTGACAATCACAAATGCAACGGACTATTTTCTTTTCATTGGTTATCGGATTAATAAAATATAAACTTCTTTTTCCGTTGCAATTCTTACAATATATTAAATCGTCTTTTATGTATTCGTCCGCCTGAATTTCTAAATTTCCGCTTGCATTGTTTACGATATTATTAATTATTGATTGCATTAATCCACCCCATAGCCTGAAGCAATTCGTTTATTAAAATGTGTTCTTGCGTTGTGATTCTTAAAGAATAGCCGTAAATCCCTTCTTTTTCATAGGATCTTAATTCTTTATTGAAACGAATCCAACCGCCTTCGCCTTTGAATCTTAATTCGAAGCGGTCGTCAACGTCTATTTCATACCCCAACGCTTCAAAATCTTTTACAATTTCCGTTCTAGTTCGCATTTTTTTAATTTCCTTTCAATTTTAAAACGTCCCTATATTTGCATTTACATTTAATCATTTTATGGTGATTATCATATAATTGAATTGTCGGTTGTAAAACCAATCCTTCCATTTCGTGTGTGTGGTCGCCTATTGTTGACATAGGACGCGTTTCAACAAATTTTATTGCTTCTTCTAACGTTCCATTAAAAACAATCGGAACGCTTTCTAAAGTTAATTTTTCGGCGATTTCATTCACGTTGTTTCTTGATAAATCATAACCATTAATATTCACGTCAAATAATATAAAACTAGGACTTTTTGAATATTTGTCGCCGTTTGCCTGAATTTTGTTTCCATAGCCTTCGCCGAATAAATAAACTTCTTTGTCTTGGAATAATTGTTCGAATACATATTCCATTTCTTCCGTTAAGAATACTTGCGATAAATATTCCATTAAGTGTGTCGGAATTTCCGCCCTTTCGGTTCTACCCTTAATTTGAATATTGTGTCCGTCCCAATAAATACGAATGTTTGTCCCGTCAACTTTTTCAGTTCCGATCCATTCTATATTTTTTAATGTTTCAAATGGTTCGTTTAATCCTAATATTTCTTTATATTTAGAATCAAACAAGAAAATATTACTAATTTTTTGATATTCTTTCATTTCCCTTTTACCCCTTTATTTGTTGCCAATTTAACAATATTGTTTTTTTGAAATTTAATTCATTATTTAAAAATTCTTGAACGCCCTGAATATCATTCATTGTTCGAATTCTTTTCTTAACGCTTAATGTCGTGCTACCGAACCCGTTTTGACCTTCGGAATTCACATAGTTAAAAACAACATAATATTTCATACCTTCACCCCCTAACCTAAATTCGCATATTGATTCCCTTTATTCGTTTTAGATCCGTTTCCCTTATTCGTTTTAGGTTGCGAATCATTTTTTAATTCATAAATGTCTTGCCAATTATTCATAATGCTTTGTTCTAAAATTTTAATTTGTGTATTATCGTCATTAGATAATTTCTTTAATTTATTACATAATTTAGTTAAAGCGAAATCGGTTAAAGGTTTTTTTATTAATTTACGCATTTTAATAAATTCTTGAATTGTTGAAATAACTTCAGGATTCGAAAATTCAGTTTCCAAGAAATCTTTTTCTTTATTCTTTTTATTATTCTTATTCTTTTCTTCTTCTTTTTCTTCTTCTATTGCGTTATGAAACGTTTCTTGTAGCGCTACACTTTCATTTTCGTTATTTTCTATTAATAATTTTTGTTTTGCCCTATGTTTTGCAACGCGTAAACGTGTTTGTTCGCGTATCTTTTCCAACCCGTCAATGTTTTGGTGTTTTTCCCAATTAGGAATTGTTATGACGTCGTCTATAATTTCAATCATTCCGAAATTTTCGAACGTTTTAAGCGCCAATCTAACAATGTTAATCGGCTTTCTAAATATTGCCGAAAGCATTTCGTCGGTATATGCTATTTTGTCATTTAACATAAAAACGCCATTATTATTTTGTTTTCCTGACATACACAATAATTTGAACCAAATAACAATAATTGCGTCCGCTTCGGGCATTGTTTCAATTAATAGTATTTTTTCGTCGTCGAAAATATTTGTTGCAATTTTAATCCACTTAATTTCCATTTTTTGATTCCTTTCTAAATAAAAAAATAAACTTTATTCTATACACCACAAATATTAAATTTTTTGAAATCGTTTATTGCGATAATTGGAGGAGGTTTTTTTGGTATGAGATAAAAGGAAAATGATTCTTTTTGCGTGGTGTATAGAATAAAATCTACTTTTCCTTTGTCTATTATTATTTTACCAAAATTTCCCTAACGCTTCAAGATAAGATTAATTTTTACTTTTTGAAGCATTATAGATAATATTTCGAAGTTCCGTTCTTACTAACCATAATAAATCCGTTATGTCTTGATCCGTTTCAATATCGCCTTCGAATTGAAAATCTTCTTCATTAATGTTTAATTCAATTGTTGCTTTCATAATTATTCCCTTTCTATCTTCTTTTTTATTTTTATAAACGCGAATATTCTTTGTAAGATTCTTCTTCTTTTTCTCTTAATCTTTTAACCCTATCACTTACTAATTCAGGGTTTTCGGCTTGGATCTTACGTCTAGCCCTTTCAACCGCCGTAAATGTTTTAACGTTGTGTTGTTTTCTAAATTCGCTATTTGTTGCAACCTGAAACAAGAATTGTTCTAAAGGCATAAATGCAACTTTATTTTTCATAAATTTATGCGTGCAATATACATAATATAAAAGCATATCGTCATTGCGCGTTTTTTCATTTTGAATCAATAATTCTTTTATTTCGTCTTCTAATTTAATAAATTCGACCTTTTCCATTTTTTTATTTCCTTTCTATTATTTCAATTTCAATCCCTGTTTTAATTTTGCTAAATTCGGCTTTTAAAGTGATTTCGTCAATGCAAGTTAAATTGTCATTTTTAATGACTTCATTTTTAACTAATCCGTCTAATAAACCTTTGATTCTTACATTGTCTAAATCTTGCTTTTTATCTTTAAAATATTTAGTGATTATTAATTTAACAGGGTATGAACCTTTGTATTTTTTGCCGATTGTTGAAAATTTAACAATCTTCGCTTCTTCTTTTTTAATATTACTAGCCCAAAATTTATTGGAACGTTCTTTTCTTATGTAATCGTTCCAATTGTCGAAATCATAATCTATATATATTTTCATAAATAATTTCTACCGAAAATTTTCAAGAAATCTAAATCGGGGTAAGTTTCAATAAATTTCTTTTGTGTATGTTGTTTTAGTTTGTTATCAAGTGTTTTATTAAAATGAACCCCTTCATTGCTTAAATTGTGGTGTCGTCCGCATAAACTAACGCAACAACCATATTTAATTGATAATTGCCTTTTACCTGTTCCGTAAAATACTTCGTGAATATGTAAATTAGACGTTGTTTGACATACTATACAATGATTCATTTCTTTCATAACGATTGAATATCTTTTCATTTCGGTTTTAACCCCCTAAATTTTGCGTTTATAGGCGTTTTAATCGCTTCGGGTATAAATTATCGTGTTTTGACTAAAACGCCTTAAATTCGCTTTTTTAACCTGTATATTCTTGTTCTAACCTGATTTCTAAATTCTTGCGTTCGTTTTCAAATAATCTATTTTTACTTTTTTGAAAACCTTGTCCGATTGTTTCACTTCTTTTGAATGAAGTGCAATTTTTTAAATATTTTGCTTGAATGAACGGACATAATTCGCATTTCATTTCTTCGCAAGTTATATCTTTAACTTTCGCCATTGCTTCACCTTCTTTATTATTTTAACTATTTGAAGCATTCCAACCATTCTTTAACGATTCTAGTTCGTTCGGCGTTATAGTTGAAATTCCTAATTCTTTCGCTTCGTCAACGATTCCATTAATGAATATCGACATTTCTTTAGTATCGAATTCGCTAGATCCTTTATAAACTTTATAATGTGTAAATGCTTTCCCGTTTAATACCGCGTTGCCTATCGCTTCATAATGTTTGAAATAGCCGTTTACATTTATTTTTGAAAGTAAACTAACGACTTCGCCTTGTCCGTATCGTTTAAGCATTTGAAAGTAAACTTCTTCTTTACTCATATTTAAAACGTTGCCGATTTCGTTTATAAGCGCCCAACAATAATTATTCGCGTTTAGGCTTCTTTTGTTTTTGTGTTTCTTAATTTCAATATCTAATATGTCTATATCTTTAAAAGATTGATATTCCCTTAATAAAGTATTTTTTTCATAGACTTCTAACGAAATAATCGGATTGCCTTCAATATCAAATGTTATATTCTTAAATTTCCCTTTAACCTTCATAAACAACACCTAGAAAGGTAAATCGTCGTCTTCAACTTCGAATTGTTTAGGCGCTTCAGGTTGTGCCGTTTGTCGTGGTGTTGGTTGCGAATCGTCTTTCTTTTCCTGTAAGAATTCGATTTCGTCAACCTTTAATTCTTTAACGTAAATTGTAGTTCCTAATTGGTTTTGATAAGTTCTAGTTTCTAAACGTCCAACTAGCCCGATTCTATCGCCCTTTTTAAAGTAGTTAGATATTAATTCGGCTTTTTGCCCGTATGCTATAAAATCAATGAAATCCGCTTCATATTCGCCGTTTTGGTTTTTATAATTACGTTGAACCGCAACCGAATTCATTAAATATGCGTTTTCTTTTTGTGTGAATTGTAAGTCAATATCTTTTGTGATTCTTCCGATAAAAATACATTTATTCATTTGCTTTTTCTTCCTTTTCTTTTAATTTCTTTTCTTCTAGCATTTCAAATATTTTTTGTTCTACTTTTTCGAAACCGAATATTTTAATTGCGTCGTCTAAATCTTCCAATCGCCAAGAATCAATTTTATATAAACGTCCTTCAGTTTCAACACAATTTAAAATATGATTCATTGTGTATTGGTCGATTTTTGATAATTCTTTTTCTAATAATAAGTTTTTACTTTCAATTAATAATTCTTCAACGCGTTTTTTTAATACTTCGTTTTCTTGTTTTAATAGGTTATTTTCAACCTTTAATTCCTTTACATAATCAAATACAACTAAATTCATTTATTTCACCTTTGGCAATGTGATTTTCACATAACCGCTTTTTCCTTTCTTTGTAGTTTCTTTATTTTCTAAATATTGCGAATATAAATCAGGGTTTTCTTCCTTGAATTTATTTGAATTAAATTCTTGGATTGTTTCGGTTGTGTCAGGTGTTGATTCAACCATTGTTATTTTTACCCCGTTGTTAGTTTCCCACTTCTTAACGCCTTTTCTTTCCATTGCTTCGAAAAGTTTTTGTTTGAACTCTTTATATTGCTTTTCTAGTTCCTTATAAGAAGCAAGTTTATTTTCTAATTCAACAACCTTATTCGATAATTCAATTAATTCTTTAGGTTGTAATTCTTCTTCAGTTAAGAACGGGTTTTCTTTAAGTCTTTCAAGATCCATTCTAAATTGTTCGATTGCCTGAAAAATATTTTCTAATAGGTCTTTATAATCATTTATGTTAATTTCATAAATAGTTAATAAGTCATTGTTGAATTCTTCGTTGAAATCTTCAGGGCGTTTATATACCGCCAATAAACCCGTTTCAACGTCATAATTCCACATATAAAATAATAATTGGACTAAATAAATTTTGTAATCGTCAACTTTATTATGTATTTGTGAAGTTGTCTTGATTTCTAAAATTCCTTTTCCGTCGAATCCGTCAACGTGTGAACGTAAATCACCAATAATTTTTTTATCTTCAATAAAATTCGTGTTATATATGCTATTGATATATTCGCGAATTTTAGGTTCTAATACGTTTCCATATTCCGTATAAATATTCCCTTCGAATTCGTTTTCCTGAATTCCTACTTTTTCAAGTAATAAATCGAATCTTTTTTTAAATGGACTAATTCCCATTATTACAGGAATATCACTTCCGCCAATATATTTATTTCTATCAATTCTTACGTCTTGCGCCATAATTAATATTTCCCTTCTATAACGTCTTTGTTAAGTTCTTCACATACACGCTTAAAATCGTCTTGCGTTGAATTACCATTTAAGCCTTTTTCTTTAGCAAATGTTTTCATATCTAAACCTAACACATTTAATTTTTCAATTAATAAATCCCTATAATTGACCTTTTCAGGTGTTTTTCTTGGTGTTATCGGTTTAGTTGATTTTCCCTGTAATTCACCGCTTATTTGTTGGTCGGGATCGTCGCCTGAAACAATCTTATAAGCCTTCATTAAGGCGTATTTGTCGGCGTATGTCATAGCCTTTCCGACCGCCTTGTCTTGTGAATCCACGCCGTCCCCATAACTTACAATATCAATATATTCTTCGGGTTTTTCAATATTAATAAATCGGTATGTAGTTTCGATTCTTAAAAATAGGTTTCGTTTGTCGCCATATTGTGTTTTGTTTACAATTTCACCCGTTTCGATAACTTGACGATTTACGGGGTAAGAATAAACTTTGTATTTTTCTTCTAATTCCCTAACAGGTTTTAAAACGTCCGCTTCGCCAACCGCCTTATATTGACTTTTACCTTCGCCGACTATTAAATTTTTTGCAATAGTTTTTAGTTCGCTTGTGATAGCAAGCATTTTTTCATAAATATTCATTCTTTTCTTTTCCTTTCTAATTTTTTAATTTGTTTCTTTAAAAGTGCTATTTCTATTTCTTTGAATTCAATTTTGTCTTTATACATATCTAATAATTCACTAAAAGAATCAATCAATAAAAGCATTTGTTTTTCGTTCAAATAAAGCACCCCATTTTTAAATTTGATAAGTTAATACTAACTTAAATCGAACAAGTGTTCTATATTCAATTTTTAACATTTTTCGAAAAGCCCGAAAACGTCTTCGACTTTGAAATTAATTTTCAATTTTTCCATAATTTCAAATGACGGATTGCTTTGACCTGTTTCGATCCTAGAATAATGCGTTGCGGTGATTCCTAGAATTTTCGCGAATTGTGTTTGTGTCAATCCTTGTGTTTTTCGGAATTTTAACAATTCAAGTCTAGCCCCCATATTCAAAACCCCCTTTCTAAATTTTCAAATACTTCAATTTATTTACTATTTGAAGCATTTAAAAAAGTAAAATTCTTACTTTTCATAATTATTATATTACAATAACTTTATAAAATCAACACGAAAATTAAAAAATTTGCTTTTTGAAGCATTTTTATATTATGATAAAAACATATTTATTTATAAAAAAATAAAAAGGAAGTGCAAAAAATGAATATTGAAGCGCAAGAAATAGGAAAACGCGTGAAGCAATTAAGAAAAGCAAGGAATTTAAAACAAGACGATTTATGTTTAGTTTTAAAAGATAAGAAAACAGGCGAACCCCTTTCACGCGGTCAAGTGTCGAATCTAGAAACAGGAAAAAGAAATTTTAACTTATATCAATTAAAAGCCCTAGCCGATTTCTTTAATGTGTCGCTTGAAACTTTAGGCGTTAAAACCGAAGAAATAGAAATTAAAGACTTGTTGGCAAGAACGCGCGTGTTGTTTCAAGATTACAACGTTTCTATGGAAGAAAAGCAAAATCTTTATGAAGAAGTTATGAAATTATATTTAGAAGCAAAAAATCAAATAAAAAAGTGAAAAAACGTGTATTTTAAGAAATCGAAAAATTATTTAACGGGTGTTTGCCTATGTCGATTCGTGATATAAACGCCAAAAATAAAAAAAGAAGCGCAAGGCTTCACAAAAATAAATTTGATTTATCTTTTTTTAATTCTTTAACTTGGTCTTTAGTGTAAAAGCAAGATTCGTCAGGAAAGATCCTATTGCAAATGTCATATATATTTTTCAAGGTTTCTTTTTTTGGTGTTTTTCGGATTACTGAAATTTTCAAGTTGTATCACCCCAATAAATTATATGTATTAAGAATAAATTTAGAATATGCTTCATTGAATTTAGAAAGTTTACTATTTGAATACTAATATAAAAATACAACAAAAGGGAATGCGTAAATTATGGAAAAATTTTATTCGGTTCATAGTGTGTTATCAAATATTCTAGTTCACCAAATAATTATTTATTTAAGAAAATCAAGAAGCGAAGACGGGGAAAGCGTCGAAGAAGTTTTAGCGCGACATAAAAAAGAATTGCAAGAATACGCATTGAAGACATTCGGGGCTTTAATTCCTGAAGAAAATATTTATTATGAAATTGTTTCAGGTGAATCCATTGACGAACGAATTGAAATTAAGAAAGTTTTTAATAGATTAAATGACGACGATATAAAAGGCGTGTTAGTAGTTGAACCACAACGTTTAACAAGGGGCGATTTAGAAGATTGCGGACGCGTCCTGAATATCTTTAAATATTCGCCTAATAACACGTTTGTTCTAACGCCAAATAAATTATACGACTTACAAGATAGTTTCGATTATAAGATTTTAAAAATGGAATTATTACAAGGGAACGAATATCTAGAATATTATAAAATGATTACAAAAAGGGGCAAAAAATCGTCGTTCGGCGAAGGTCGATTCATTTCTTCGGTTGCCCCGTTCGGCTATGATAAAGAAAAATTAAAAGACAAGGGCTTTAAATTAATTATAAATAAAGAAGAAGCGCCCGTCGTTAAAATGATTTTTGAATTATTTGTTGAATCTTTAGGAACGCAAGAACTAGCGGATTTCTTAAATGCCGAAGGGGTTCAATCGCGAAGCGGTAAAGAATGGAATTATGGAATGGTTAGAAACATTTTAGTAAATGAAACTTATTACGGGTGTTTAGTGTGGGAAAAACGTCAAGTCCTGAAAAAAATGATTGAAGGGCGCGTCGTTAAATATCGCCCTAAAAACGAAAATTATATGATTGTTAAAGGGCTTCACGAACCTTTGATTTCAAAAGAACTTTTCGACCTAGCGCAAGAAAAAATAAAGAATCACCCGAATTCTAGATTAGTAAATCGAGAATTAAAAAACGCCCTTTCGGGAATTGTCTTTTGTTCGAAATGTGGGCGTTCAATGGTAAGACAACCGAACACGCGCAAGAATCAACGTCAAAAGGTTCGGAAATATAAGATTGATAAACAAGCCCTTTCCGACCTGTTAAGAACTCATAAAGACGAATCGGGCTTAACTTTAACACAAATAGCGAACGAATTAGACGTTTCAAGAAATATCGTTGTCGGTTGGTTTAGTTTAAAAATAGAAAAAATGAATCTATCTTTTTTATTTAGTGAAAAATGGGCGGATCTAAAACGTTTATTAAAAATTAAAACTAAAAAGTTCGATAAATCCATACTAACATTTGAAGAACCTGAAGAAAGAAAAGATTATATAATGTGTTCGAATTCCCGTTGTTCGAATGTCGCTAGTTGTCTTGAAATAGTTGAAAGGGGCATTTTAAAGGCGCTAGAAGGCGAATTAAAGCATTTTCATTATTTCCTTGATAATTACGAGCAAGAAACGAAAAAAACGATTAAATCGAATAAAAGACGTCTTACAACGATTGATAACAAAATCGAAGCGTTAAAAAATGCTATTAAGAATTCTAGACGCGAATATAATTTAGGGCGGTTTTCTTACGAAGACTATATTGAAGATAAAGAATCCTATGAAAAAGAAATAGAAGGTTTAAATCTAGAACGCGAAAAATATGTAAATAAAGAAAATGAAGAAATAGTAATCCAATATAAAAAAGCAATTCCCATTATAGAGAATTGCATAAAAGAATATCACAACATTTCTAGTATAACCGAAAAGAACCTACTTTTGAAATCAATTATTGAAAAAGTTGAATACACTAAAAATAAACGCTTAAATTGGAAACGAAAAGACGTTGACGATTTAGAATTGAAATTACACTTAAAAATATAAACCTTTAAGAAGCCTTGATTTTCGGGCTTCTTTTTTGTTGGCGTCATTGCATAGAATAATTATGTGCTTATTCATAAGAACATTAATTCTATAAGTCATAAACCCCACAATAAAAAGCGCTATTTTCTAGCGCCTTCGTATTTTTCTAATAAGGTTTTCAGGTCGTCATTATCGATTATATCTTCAATTCTACATTCAAGGACTAAACACAACTTTAATAATGTTTCTAATTTTGCGTTATTAATATTTGCGAATCCGCCTTCGTATTTTGTAATTGTTGAAAGTGGTATATTACAGGATCTAGCAAGTTGATTTTGTGAAAGTCCCTTTTTAAGTCTAATTTCCTGAAGCATTGTTTTCACCTTTGAAATACTTTTCGCCTAAACGCGAAGCCCAACCTTCGAACCAAATTGAATCATATTCGGTTTCGGGGTATTTCCCTTTTCTATAATATTTAATTTCCCTATACCAATAACGAACCGCCGAAGGAATCCCAATCAAAACAGGAAAGAAAATTCCTAGAATTGCATTTTGAATTGTATGTCCTGATTCGTGTTGTTTAGTATGTAATGACGGGTTTTTGCTTGTTATAAAGAAACACCCCAATTCTAGACCGCCCCAACGTTCGCCGACTTCGATATAAATTCGGTTATGGAAGCGTTTCGGTTTATGCCCTAGAATCATTAATCCCAATATTACAATTAAGCCTATCATTGACATTATACCGCCCCAAGTGAACGATATTATATAAAATAGAATCGTTTTAAGTGTTTTCATTTACGCCCCACCTTGAACCCTATTTCTTCAAAATTTTTAATCAATCGCGCGGTTGCGCCCTTTCGTCCGTGAATAACCATTGATAAATGACTATATGACATTTCGAATCTATTTGCGATTTCATATAATTTAATATTTTTTTCTTTTAAGAAAAACTTTAAATCTTCGTAATCCTGTTCCGTGAATCTATAAGACTTCTTTTTACTTCTAATATTTTCTTTTTCGCGCTTTATTAAAGCCCCTTTAAATCCTTTTTTACAACCCTTGACGCCTTCTAAATCTAATTCTTTATATTTGCCCCACGCTTTATTATAAATATGAAATTTGCATAGCCTATGCGTGCAATTGTGTTGCGTGCAATATTTATTCATTTTCTTTCACCCCTGTTTAATCTTCAATTTTTTTAGGAATCAATACGCCATTTGTTAAGTGGTAAATTGCTTTAATTTGTGTTTTTCTAAAACTATATGTTTTCCAAATACTATTTAAAGGCAATAAAATATAATATTTATCTTTTGGAACTAACCAACCATTATATTCTATATCGTCATTATCAATTAATTTAACGGCGTGATATAAAGCGTAATTGTTTATTGCTTCGCTTGAATAATCTAGTTTATTTTTTGGTTGTTCTTTAAAAAAGTTTTCTAATGTTTTATCTAATGTTTCTAACATTCTTTCACCCCGTTTAATATCGTTTCAAGAATGACGCAAATTTGATTGAATATCATTGAATTGTGAATATCGTTTTTGTTCCTGAATTCAATTGATTTAAGTTTGTTTTCTTTAATTGCTTTTTCTAAACCTTTTTTGAAATTGTGATTTTCCCTAAATAAATTAATTATGGTGTCGCCACTAGCGATTTTGTCGAAGTATTCTTTGAATTCTTGATTTTCTTTTTCTAATTCTTCTAACCTGTTTAAAGCATTCATAACTATGTTGAAATCTTCCCTTAAGCAAGCGAATTCTAAAGCGTATTCATATAAATTATGTAGTGATATTTTCGGATTCATATTTTTTCACCCTTTGACTTTCTAAATATTGTAATCTTGCAAGTGCATTTTCTAATTGAATAATTGCTAACTTTTGAACCGCGTCAGGTTTCTTCGGTGTTAGTTTTTTTAGTGCCTGTTTATGTGTCATTCTTTCACCCTGTAATATTTGAAGCGCCCGTTTTCGTCAACTTTAACTTCGAACGTTTCAAGATCCTTTCTAACTATAATTTTGTTGCCTTCAAGTGTTGGTTTGTCTTTCATTACTTCTTCATAAGTCTTTGTCATAATAAGCCCCCTTATCTAACTTCGAAACTACCGACTAATTCATAATCCTTAATGATTGCTTTTACTTCGTCTAATTTATAACTACTTTTTTCCCACGATTCAATTATTCCGCCGTATTCTAATAATTTATAAGTTCTTTTCCCTGAAGTGTCTAAAATGTATTTAGGCATTTTTTTCACGATTACACCGACGCCGATTTCGTCGTTTTCTACCAATTTAATTTCACATTTAAAACCAACGATTCTTTCGATTTCTTTTAGAATCTTTTTCTTTCCTAGTTGTTTTAATGTTTCATAAGCAATATAAGTATTGCCGAATTGAATTAGATTCTTCTTTTGTTCGGGCATTAATAATTCGCCGATATATTCAATTGAATTGTCTTCAATAAATTCGCGACTAACTTCGCCTTCTATTCCTACCCTTTTAATCATTAAAATCATTTTACTTGTCCCCCTTTCCTGAATCATTTGAATTTATCATTCCTAAAAACATACAAAATAAAATTAAAACTAAACCTAAAATTATATCTAACATTTTCCCTTTACCTTCTTATTTCTAATTATTTTTAATAGGGGCTTTTTGATTAGAAGCCCCCGAAACTATTTAATTACTTCGAATATTTCATTTGTAATTGTTCGAATGTCATTTGCCCGTTTAGATAATTGTATCTATCTAAATTTGACATTTGCGACCATAAATTAGAAGTCATTACATTGTCTTTAGGCATTTTCATATTGCGACCATTTCTTTTCATTTTTTCACCCCCATTTTATAATTTTTCATTTAATATATAACAATATTCAACTTTCCAAGCGTCCTTACCTGATAAATACCAATCTAAACGCACCCTATCGCTTCCGTCTAGCGATTCCGCAAAAATAGAATTTCCACCCATATTTGATAAAAAGTATTTATTATCACTTCTAAATTTATATGAACGACTTTCGATCGGGTATTCTTTATCGAACGAAACATTGTCAATGACTACCACGCATTGAAGCGGTTCGTTGTCTTGATATTGTGTTGTGATTCCCTTTTCTTCATTATGTCGCCATATTTTACTAACTAATTCTTTAAAACTTAATTTTTTCATTTTCCTGTTCCTTTCTATTTTTAGACATATTTAATAGGCTTTTTGACTAGAAGCCTTTGAAACTAGTTTTTGAATCCTTATGCTATTTTGTGAACTAATACGCGGAAATGGAAACATTGAATGTTATAACCGCCCGCCGAAATTGTTTCAACTTTTGCTTTTCCTTTATCACCTGAAACGAATCCGTTGATTTCGCCGTTTTGGTGTCCGATTGATAAATTCGCAACGTCTTCAATATTGCCGACAACGTTTGTAATTCTATGAACTAAATCTTTATATTTGCGTGTTGCTTCTTCTTCTAAAGCCTTGTTTAATTTATCAAAATCAATTTTGTTTATGTCCCTTGAATAACCAACGATTTCGATTGTGAATGCGTTTATACTTGAATAGTATTCATTGTCAAATTGTTTTTCAACTCTATATTTCATAGACCAATTTTTGAATTCGCCATTTTCGGCAACATATTTATTCATATATTGTTTTAACGCTTCTTCGTGATTGATTTTTAATTCAATGTATCTTTCGGCGTTTCTAATATACCAACTATAAGCGTTTTCTTTCCATTCGTTCAAGAATTCAACTAACACTTCGATTTTATCTTCTTTTTCGAAGTTTTCGATTTCCTGAAGTTTAGTTTGATATTTTTCTAAAGTTGCTAATGCGTTTCTTTTATCGTCAATCGCGTTGCGTAATTCATAGATATTGTCGAAGTAAGAATCATAACCTTTACTTTGGCAATATGCTTTAAAAGTTGCATTGTTTTCAATTGAATATGGAAGACTAGCCATTTCTTTTTCTTCTTCGTTTAAGTCCTTACCCCATTTAATAATGCGCTTTTCAATTTTAGCGATTTTAACATTTACTTTTTCAATTCTTTCTAAATATTCTTGTTTTGTCATATTCCTTTTACCTTTTGCCTTTCTAACTTTGAAGAAGGTTGCTGACGGGATCTTTACCTTGTCCCACAATTTAACACTTTTTAGGCGTTGCGTCCCTGAATCAACCTAGTTCGATTGATTCGCGTTTTCTTATTTTACATAGGCACAACCTATCTTCACCAATAATATATCAAAATATGGAAAGTATTTCAATATATGGAAATCATTTTGATATATGAAAACGTTTTCATAAATAAAAAAGTATTTTTATATAGTTTTTTCATTATAAAAACCCGTGATTTTTTTCATTTTCGCCTAAATCGACTATATTAAAATAGTATCGTCGGAAGCGTTCGGAAATTATCGCAAAATAAAAAAAGGGACTTCAAAAGAAGCCCCCTAATAACAATCTTTACCCCTAAACATTTATAGTATAGTATCAATTAATCGCGTCGAAAATCGCTTTTGCTATTTTGCTAACACCTAATTTATTATATAAAGTTGAATCTTCTTTGTTATCGGCGAAGCATACTTCAATTAAAATCGCCGTTGCCTTCGTGTTTTTAATGACGTATAAATTCGATCCGTCTTTAACACCCCTATTTTTAAAACCTAATTTATTCAGGTTGTCGCATATCTTAACGGCTTGATTTAATTTCTTACCTTTCCAAGTGAACGCTTCACAACCCTTCCCGTTGCCGTTAGAAGCGTTTAAATGAATAGATAGGAATAAGTCAGGGCTTTCCACGTTTGCGACGTTTACGGCTTCTTTAAGGTTGTTTTCGGACTTATCAAAAACAATTGGAATTATTTCGTGTTTTGTATCGGCGAATAGTTTCATTAATTCATAACCGATTTTTCGCGTTTCCTTGCTTTCGTTTAAGAATCCGTTTGCGCCCGTTCCTTTTCCTGTTTTTGTGTGTCCTAGATTAATACAAATTTTCATAATAAATCACCCTTTATATATTTTTTAGAAATAAAAAAAGGGCTTACGCCGTTTTAACGTAAACCCTTGTATTTGATTATTCTTTAACTTCTTTCTTTTCTTTTACTTTTTCAACGATTGCTTTAAGAACCTTACACAATAGATCCTTTAATTTAGTAGTTTCATAAATTGCATACATTGTTTGATTCAAGCCATAAATCGCAATTGTGAAAGTTATAATATAACCGAATTCAAATTGCCCTATAACTAATAAATATATAATAGTTGCAATCAATGAAAATCCCATACTAAAAGCAAAATAAATCGGTTTTCGATTTTCTTTCGCTACTTTAGAAAATGCGTTTGTATATTTTAAAACGCCTAATAAAATAATACCGCCTAAAGCAATTAATCCTAATTGCCAACCATAATTTAAGAAAAATAATTGTAATTCTTCCATTTTTAAGCCCCCTTAACTAACAATTTTCCAACTTCGAACTTCTTGATTCACTTCGTCAATAAAACTATTTCCGCCCATTGATTTATACGCTTCATATAGTTTGATAAAGTTTTCTAATTCGTATTGTCGAATTGTTCTTTTTTCTAAATTTCTATAATATGTCTTTAACATTTCACTTCTTAATAAACACTTTTCGCCTTCACTTGCTCTTTCGGAATTGAAAATCTTTTTTCTAATAGGTTTGATTAATAAAGTAGAAAATGCGCTTAATGTAAGAATACAAGAAGCGATTTCAACTATTTGCAAAAACTCTTTCATTAAATCGCCCCCTTTCTATACCCCGATAACATAACGCAACACGAACTTTTTATTGTCGAATGTGATTCCGTTTGTCGTGCCTGTTAATATGTTGTTGTCGTGTCCTTTTATCGTTGTATCGCTTATATATAGATATTTACTAGCCATTGCCCTGAAAGTGCCGTCCGAACTCATTAAAAATTGACTTCCGTTGCCGTCAAATAATGAAACGAATAGTTTTGGAACGAAAAAGTGATTGAAGTTGTAATCTTGAACGACGCCGTCCGAATAATAACTAAATACTAAAACAATGCCGTTTGCCTGTTCGCTTACCCCTTCCGATAGCGTGATTGTGTGTGAACCTTGCATATAATAGCCCCCCGTCCACAAAACCTTTCCACCGCCTTTTGTAATGCAAATCCAATCGCCCCAACTTGAAGAATAATAGTGTCTTTCCCATATTTCGCCGATTGTTTTTTCGCCACGCATTAATATTTGAACGCGTTGCCCTGAACCGCCTGTTTCAAAAACTTTTAAAAGCGCCGTTGAAGTCGCGGTGTATGGTTTATTCAGGATCGAAGCCGATATTGTCGCGTCGGGAATACAATAGAAACCTTCGTCAAGAATATTGTTTAAATTGGTATTTGCCGTCAATTCGATTGTCCCGTTCGGTGATTCCCCATTATTGAAAAATGCCTTCATTCCGAATTCAACGCCCGATTCTAATTCGCTAACTTTACCGAATGCCATTGCTTTTCCGTTTTCGTTGAAGTCAATTAATGTGAAAGCCGTTCCAATGTCAAAATAAGCGTATGCGGTTGTAAAGTAATCTTTAACCGATAAGCGAATATCATAACTTGAATTGACGTCTAATATTGCGGTCGTTGAAACAACGCTTGAATTAAGTGAATACGCGCTTCCGCTTGCAACGTTCGTCCACGAACTAGCCGACTTTAACTTATATTGTAAAGTGTAGGTTCTATCGTTTTTGGTGTTTAGACTTGTAATTGTAAAATTAATTTTTGCGGTTAAATAAGCGCCTTCGTCATTTATAGCCCCCGTTGAATCGGATCTATTACAAATGAAACTTGTAATTGTTGGCGAACTATACGCCAAAACGCTTATATTTGTTGTTATTGTTTTAGTTCTATTTCTAGAATCCGTTATAATCGTTTGAATTGCCGTTGTTCCGCTTTTTGATAATACATTCGAAGTAAATGTCGCGGACGTATAAGAAACGCCGTTAATCGTCGTTTTATACGATTTAATTGAACTACCATAAACACCCGAAGCCGTAATATTTACATTTACTTTTGATTTATTTTGAATATAAGCCCCGAATTTAGCATTTAAGCCCGAAACGGCTTCACTTACCGCGACGCTACCCGTTGGAACAACACTAGAAGGAACTTTCGCCGTCAATGACGCGGTTTTAGTTCCGATTAAAGTTGAACCATTATAAGTTTTACAAGTGATTGTAATTGTTCCACTTGTTGCGCTTGGAATCCCGTTCGCAAGGCTTAAAGGTGTAGTCCACGAATAAGACGTTCCAACACCTGAAGCAATCGTTCCACTAACCGAACCTATTTTATATGTTAAAGTGTGTGTGAATGAACTTGAAGCCCTTGACGTCGTTATTGTGATAGCATTTCCCATTTCAACACTTGAAGCGCTTAACGTTGGCGTTGTTGCGCGTGGTATTGTGTCAAGTGTTCCGCTTCCGCTTCCTGTAATAGTTCCAATATAAGAACCCGACCACGTTATAGCGATTTCTTGACTAAATGAAAGATTAAATGTCTTCGTTCCGTCCCCATTATGTGCGATAGTTGTTGAACCTGTTTTTAACGTCTTCGTTCCGCTTCCGCCTATTGTATTTGTCCCACTTGCGACCGTGATTCCATTAATTTTAATTGAATAATCTTTAGACGCCGTTGAACTTATCGAACTTGTTCTATTAATTGATAAAGTATAATTTATCGTTGAAGTGTTATTCGCTACATTTTGCGAAGCAATCGACCACGCTAAACGAACATAACCGAATGCCGTATTTGTTTGTATTTGTCCGCTACTAGCCATTTAATCACCCCTTTATAGAAATATATTTTTCGTCATATTTGAAATGGACTTTATAACCTAAAGTTATTATTCCGAATCGTTGCGCTAAAGGTTTATAGCCTTTTTCGTAGCCATAACCCCCGAAATCTAAAAATGCCCCTTGACTAATAAAAGCCGAAGTTTTTTCGACCACTTTTTTTAATCGACTATCAATTAAAAAGTTTTCGTCATAAGTGCATATATAATCGTGAACGTGTCCCATTATATAAACGTCGCAACCTGAAACGATTTCTTTTAAATCAATCAATTTTTTAAGTTTACTAGGCTTCTTTGTCGAACCGCTTGTTCCGTGCGTTATGAATAAACTAAAAACTTGCGGTGTGTTTTTAGTGCAACGAATTTTCCCGAACCTTAAAAATAAAACAAATGAATTCTTAATATATCTATTTTCTATTTCAAGTCCTTTAGCAATATAGAAATTTATATCGAAACCGCTTGTTTTGAAAACCCTGTTTTCGTGATTTCCGCCCGTCATTGCTAGAATCTTATGTTTAATAGGTTTTAATTTATTAATCATATAATCGGCTTGCGTGTGCGGTGTTCCTTTTTGCGTGTAAATATCGCCGACCGAATCTTTAGTAATACATTCGATTAAATCGCCTAATAGAATGCAATATAAGTTTTCTTGCGTTTTAATTTTTTCAATCATTTCATTAAATAATTTTTCGTTATGTTCGGGCGAACCATAATGAATGTCGCCTAATCCTATTATTTCGATTTCTTTGAAGTCTTCCGATAAATCAATCGTTAATGTTGGAAATTCCATTATTCCACCTTCTTAAAACTTAAATTTCCGTTGGATCTTGGAAGAAATGCGAATTTTCCCAATTTCAACGATTCAATAAATTCCCCGTCTAAAACGAATAATTTTCTATTTGAAAAATAAGCAACTTCAACATTACTTTGTAAAAATGCGATTCTATCGTTTTCGATTTTTAAAACTAATTCGTTGCCTTCTTCACCTAAAATTATATTGCCGTCAACGAAACGAATATATTTTGATATTTCCTGAAATTGTGCGTCCGTTTCATTGATAACGTCTTCTATGTTTTGATTGAATTGATTAAAACGAATTTCAACTTCTTCGTTTGTTTGTCTTATTGTTGTATTTACACTTTCAATTAATGTGTTCGCTTCGTCTTTCAAGAAGTAGTCTTCACTTACTTTTAAAAGGATTTCGTCCGCCGATTGACTAATATTTGAAGAATTCAATTCCGTTGTTTCTTGGATTGCGTTGTTTAAGTCTTCCATTTGAACGTTGCCTTTAATAGAATTAATTATTTCTTTTTGCGCCGTGTTGGAAGTTTGCGCTTTTTCGGTAAAACTTGAATAGGTTTTTCCAAGTGTTAATTTATTATTTTTAGGTTGTAATAGGTCGATTGATAATTTAGTTATTAAGAAATTCGAATTTTCCCCGTGTGGTGTTGAATATACCGAAACATAAGATCCTAAACTAAAAGAACTAAAATTTTTGTCAACACTTGCAAGGTCTATCGCGCTTAATTCTAATGAAACAACTAAATTAATAACATTCGCTAAATACTTTTCGCCTTCGGTTTTTAATTCGGTTGCGTCTTCTATGTCCGAAAATTCTACAACCTTATAAATATAACCATACTTCGCGACCGCTTCTTCATTTACTAGATAATCAAGTCCGTCGTTTACGTCTTCAATTGTTAAATCGTCTTTACCTAATGGAATAATAGCCGTTGCAATTTCCGAACCTTTAATCGTCTTATTAAAATCTAGTAAATTCTTTCCGAATTCTATTGATTGACTTGAAAGCGTTGTGAAGTCTTCCAAGTAGTCTATATAATTGCCGTCCGCTTCGTGTCGAATCCACAAATAACCGCCGTGCTTATTTATCAATTCATTGTTTAACGCTTCCCAAGTCGTGCAATGTTTAGCGTCTTCGATTGTTATTTCGTCTTTTTCAAGCCCTACAACGCCCATTATAAAGCGTTTTTCTTCTTCCACCTGTAAATTATGGGCTTCGATTAAAACCGCGAAGAAATCACTTATAGACGTCGTTTGCGCTTCGTATCGTTGAATAGTATCGTTAAAGAATGCTAATTCGCCTTCACATACGCAATATTTTTGATTGTGAAAACCTGAATCGTCGTCAAGTAAACGCCCCCTAAATTTAAGGATTCCGTTTTGATAAACCTTAATAATAGGTTTTAAGCGTTCTATTCTTGAATAATAAGGGTGTGAAGGGTAAATCGTGAATGTGAATGCACCTGTTTTATTTAATTCAAGATTTAATTTCGCATTAAATATATTTAAGGTTTCTAGTTTAGTATCATATATTAATTGTTCGTCAACATAAACTTTCCACATTACAATTTACCCCTTCTATATTTGAAAGAAATTGTCGCGTTTCCTTTCAATTTAATAAGGTTGTTTCCTTCTTTTAAAATTAATTCGGGAAGCGTAAACGTTCCATTGCTTGAAATCTTATAAGTTGTATTTTCGAAAGTTATTTCAACGTTCGAACCTTCAACAATATTCGAAATAGTCATTGTTGGCGCTACCCTTCTTTTTAAATTTACTAAAACGGCTTCAGTTTCCACACCCGTTAAAACATATTCTTTTGCCATTTCTATTTGTTCGTATTTGTAAGGTTCGCAATCCGCTTCAATCACGATTGTTCCTAGTTTTTCATAAGACTTATAAGAATTCACTTGTAAACGCCCCACAAAATAGAAATAATCGTTTTCGTCAAGAACAATATTCATTCGTTTCCCATTTAAAGCATTTGAAACTTCTTCAAATAGTTCATAGAATTGTTGTGTTCTTAATTTCGTTGCGAATTCGAACGTTAATTTTCGATTTTTGTATTTAATATCACCGAAAAATTCGGTTAAATCTAAAACGCCGTCCGCCCCTGAAATATCTACATATTCCGTTTTGGCTTCGGGTGTTTCAATTGTTTTGCCCTGTAAGATAAGGGCGAAGTCATTATAAGAATGATAATTTCCAAATTTAACACCTTTCATATTCTAACCGCCCCTTTCCCTTACACTTGCAATATTTCCTAATGCGGTGTCAATTCTAGGCGCTAATTCGCCAACCATAACCCCACTATCAAGATAAATTTTTATATTTTTAAATGTTTGTTCTAAAGCGTCTAATCTATCAATTATTTTATTTGCTACTTCAACGCCATAATTATTATTTGATTCAACGCTTGGAATCGCATTCGAAGTCGCCATTGATAAATTACTTTGACCGCTTCCTAATTCGTCATAAACCGATTTATTAAATGAATCGACGTTCTTCAATACTTTTCCCGTTGATTCAATAATACCTTCACCAACCGCAACGCCGACGTTTTCCCCGATTTCACCTTTGATTAATACCGAAGGCGAATTAATATCGAAGAAGTCTTTGAAGCCGTCAACAATGCTTTTTCCGACGCCCTTGATAGCGTTCCAAATTTCACCGCCAATTGATCCTAACCCTTTAATAAGTCCGCGAATTATTTCCTTACCTGTTTCAAGTAAATCAATATCGCCTAAAGCGTCAAAAATTGTTGAAACAATGTTTCCTAATTCCTTAACTAATGAACCTAATATTTTCGGGATTGCTTTTACAATTCCCATAAATAATTGAATCGACGCGCTTATTAAATCGGGTAAACGTTTTAAAAGCGTTGAAGAAATCGTTTTAACGATTTTCGGAAGTTCCCTTATTAATAAGTTAATAATTGTTGGTAAAGCGTCTATAATAGCCATTAAAAGCGTTATAGAACTTTCTAATAATAAAGGCATTGAATCAATTAAGAAATTAATCAACGTATTTATTATTTTAGGAAGATTTTCGACTAACGCTTCAATTATTACGGGTAATGCTTCTAATATTGCATTGAATAATTTAATGCTTGCGTCAATTATCAATGGTATTGAATCCAACACAACATTTATAATTGTGTCTATTATTTGCGGTAAAGCATTCACTAAATTAGTAATAATTGTCGGCAACGCGTCAACGATTGCTAAAACCACGTTTAATAGTGCTTGAATGATTGTCGGCAATGATTCGATTAATTGTGTTATTAATTGCGGTAATAATTCGCTTATTTTAATTAATATTTGCGGTAATAATTCGCCTAATAAATTAATAACTTGCGTGATTACCTGAATAATTAAATCTAATAATTGCGGTGTCGCATTTAATAACGTTTCAATAATACTAGGAATTAATTCCATAACAACATTTA
>JAEIGA010001209.1_pt1 | contig 39774 bp, 32 predicted proteins | sample 9270691 | NCBI WGS metagenome assembly JAEIGA01 (sample SAMN17057246, study PRJNA624740) | gut metagenome | biome: biome; isolation source: fecal sample | host: Bos grunniens | place: China: Xizang | collected 2019 | reverse complement strand
TATTTATGTCATTCATTTGACAAACCTCCTATGTTTAATTTGATTGTGTAGACTACTTTCTTATTTTAACATAGGAGGTTTTTTTATGTAAAGGTTAACCTCTTTTTAACCACGGGACTATCCCGTGGTTTTCATATACAAAAAAACAGGCTAAAAAAATTAGCCTGTTTTCTTTTTTATTATATTAACACTACAAAAATCAAATAAATATCATTAAATCTAAACATATTTAATTGCTTGCATATTAAAACATAGAAAAAAGTCACCAAACGATGACTTTTTCTTTTTGTTATTAAATTAATTGTTTTCGATTAGTTTAACAATGTCGCCAACCGTTTTTAAGTTAACAGCATCTTCTTCCGGAACAGTAATATTAAACTCTTCTTCTAAACTCATTAACATTTCAACTACGTCAAGAGAGTCAGCACCTAAATCTTTTACGATTTCTTTATCTTCTGTAATTTCTTCTACAGGTTTGTTTAGTTGCTTTGAAATAAGTTCCTTTACATTATCTAAAACTGCCATTGGATATACCCTCCACATTTTATTGTATTCATTATACTATATAATACTTAAAAAATCAAGTATATATTTAAATTTTATTGAATATTCAACAAATTACTCTACTTTTGGTAAAGTTGCGAAACCTTTTTCAAGTTCAGCATCGGTTGGAATATAATCTGTCATAGTTCCATTATTGAAAGCTGAATATGCCGTTAAATCAAAGTAACCAGTACCGGTCAAGCAGAATACAATCTTTTTCTTTTCGCCCGTTTCTTTACACTTTAACGCCTCATCAATAGCAACACGAATTGTATGTGCTGATTCTGGGGCTGGAAGTATACCTTCTGATTTAGCAAACTTAACTGCTGCTTCAAACACCTTTGTTTGCTCAACTGAAGTTGCTTCAATATAACCATCGTGGTAAAGTTTAGAAACAATAGGATTCATACCATGGTATCTTAAACCACCAGAGTGGCTTGTTGATGGCATAAAGCCATTACCCAAAGTGCACATTTTGAATAGCGGTGTCATCTTACCTGTATCACCGAAATCGTAAGCGTACTTACCCCTTGTCATTGATGGACAAGATGCAGGTTCTACACCGATAATCTTATATTTAGCCTTTCCTTCGATTTTATCTTTAACGAATGGAGCAATAAACCCACCAAAGTTTGAACCACCACCAACACAGCTAATCAATAGATCTGGCTCAATTTCATACTTTTCTAAAACAGCTTTAGTTTCTAAACCAATAATTGATTGATGTAGAATAACGTGGTCAAGTGTACTACCTAAAACGTATCTACAACCCGGTGTTTCCAAAGCTTTTTCAGTTGCTTCAGAAATTGCACAGCCCAAAGAACCACCTGTTCCTGGATATGCTTTTAAGATTTCCCTACCAACTTTTGTAGTTTCAGATGGGCTTGGAATAACTTTACCACCATATGTTTCAATCACTGCTTTTCTAAATGGTTTTAATTCAGCGCTTGATTTTACCATAAATACGGTTAAATCTAAACCATAATATGCACAAGCCATTGAAAGCGCTGTTCCCCATTGACCTGCACCAGTTTCGGTTGTTAGTGATGTTAAACCTTGTTCTTTAGCATAATACGCTTGCGCAATAGCTGAATTTAATTTATGAGAGCCTGAAGTGTTGTTACCTTCAAATTTATAGTAAATTTCAGCAGGTGTATCTAACACTTTTTCCAAGCAATATGCCCTTGTTAAAGGTGATGGACGAATCATCCTATAAAATTCTTGAACAGGTTCAGGAATAGGAATGTATTCATCAGTCATGTTTAATTCTTGTTTAACAAGTTCTTCACAAAAAACTTCGCTTAATTCTTCAGCTGTTAATGGCTTTAAGGTTTCAGGATTCAATGCAGGCGCATGTTTTTCCTTCATAACAGCATTTATATTATACCAACAAGTTGGAAGTTCACTTTCTTGTAAATACATTTTTGTTGGAATTCTTTTGTTTGACATAATTATCTCCTTACAATTTAAAAAATAAAACACGGAAATATTCATGGGACGAATATATCCGTGTTGCCACCCATTTTCACAAAGTTGCCTTTGTCTTTCTTCAAGCACTACCATGCTTTGCCACTTTAACGCTTGGCTTACTGCGTCAACGGATACTATTAGTTCACCGTCACCCTCGATAATCCATTCAAAATCGCCTTGCCAATTACTTGCACCAACCGTAATCTCTCTTTAAGCCCAAACGAAATCTACTACTTTATCTCATCGGTTTAATTCATTTTCTATATCATAACACCTTTTATCAAAAGTGTCAACTATTTTTAACAAAACTAGCAAAAAAGGTGTTATTTTGATTGATTTATTATAAGTTCATATACAATGTCTAAACCTGGCTCAATTGATTCTTTAACAAGGCTTTCTTCTCTTGTATGAACTCCTCCACCATCATATGTACCAACACAAATTGCAGGAATACCCAATGAGTGTGGAATATTGCAATCGGTTGAACCTGATTCAAGAGCAACATTTCCTTTAGAGTATTTTTCTTGAATACCTTTTACAAGTTCAGAAAGTTCAGCCATGATATCTTTATCTACAATACCCATACAAGGTCTATCGCCAACAAGTTCAATAATAATTTCTGCCTCAGGTTCTTCATTTTTTATATCAGCAAATATCTTTTCGAAGTTTGCTTTCATAATATTAAAGCAATCTAAATCATCAGAACGATACTCACAGAACATTTCAACTTCTTGCGCAATAGTATTGATAGAAGTACCACCATTAATTAAGCCAACGTTATATGTCGTTTTAGCACCTTCTTTTTCTGGAACTTGAATTTCATAAATTTTATTTATGATTTTTGACATAACAGCAATAGAATTTCTGTTACCAAAAGCATTATAAGAATGCCCACCAATAGTTTTAACAACAACCTTAAATCTATGTGAACCAACACTTTTATTTATTACGTGGCGAAATACACCATCAAAAGTAAACATTCTTGTTATATTTTTATTATCAGCAAAAATTTGTCTTGAGCCTTTTAAGTTACCTAAACCCTCTTCACAAGAATTCGCAACAAAAATTAACGATTTTGTCGGCTTGTAACCTATTTCTTTAAGATATTTGCAAACGATTAACATTTGTGCAACACATACAGTATCATCACCAACACCTGGCGCCCACAAACAAATATCATCTTCAACTAGTGGAAGCGAATCCATATCAGGGAAAACTACGTCAGTATGCGCACAAAAAAGAGTATAATCTTCAGTTTCACCATCTAATTTCCAAATTACGTTTTTAGCACTGTCAATATAAGCGTTGTCATAGCCAATCTTTTTAACGTAGTTCAAAACAAATTCTGCTCTTTTATCTTCAAAACCTGATGGTGCAGGGATTACTGCAATGGTTTTTGTTAATTCTAATGCTTCTAAATATAGTTCTTTTGAGTTAAATTCTTTCATTTATTCTTCTCTAATTCTATTACTTTTCGTTAATTAATACCACAATTGAATTTTTATCCAAACAGTAATTATTTTTATATTTTTTATTAGAAATTAGTTCGATCATTTCATTGTTAAACTCTAAATCAAGCGTTTTGTCAGACATATTAACACCTAAAAGCACTTGAGAATTGCTATCGAAACGCTTATAGATATAAATTCCGTTAGTTTCAAATATTTCTTCAAAATCACCTTGATTGAAAGCTGAATATACACTTCTTAATTTCGATAAAAACTTGTACCAAGCTAGAAGTTCGGCATCTTCCATGCCCCATGGATACGTTCCCCTGTTAAGTGGATCGGAATATCCTTGCATACCAACTTCATCACCATAATAAACACTTGGCACACCACAAAGGGTAAACTGCAACAGTGTTGCAACCTTTACTCTAAACTTAGCCATTTCTATGTTTTCGTTTGGTATTTTATAAATTGAAAGGGCTTTTTTATCTGCATTAACAGGGTAATTTTCGTCAAGAACGGTCATCAACCTTGCCGTATCGTGCGTTGATAAAATATTCATCATTGCATGCAATGCTTTATGTGGATAATGGTCAATTTGTTCTTTTATGGTATGACTCAAACCTTTACTATCGCCATATTTTACAAAATTCAGGATTGCATTTTTTAACGGATAGTTCATTGCACTATCAAGTTCTTTTCCCTGCAAATACTCTCTTCTTTGATCATAAGAGATTTTATTCGATGCATCTTCCCAAACTTCACCAATAACTATTACTTCATCATTAACAGTTTTAACAGCTTTTCTAATATTTTTAACAAAAGATGATGGCAGTTCATCAACTACGTCAAGCCTCCAACCACCTACACCTAATTTTGTGTAATAATCTAAAACACCATTATTTCCGGTAATAAAATCAATGTAATTAGCATTGTTTTCGTTAGTTTGTGGCAAAGTCTTTATTCCCCACCAACTTTCATACTCGTTTGGGTATTTAATAAAATTAAACCATTTGTAATAAGGTGACTCTTTGCTTTGATATGCACCAACACTATCATAACGATTGTATCTATTAAAATACAAACTATCATCGCCAGTATGGTTAAAAACACCATCAAGTATAATTTTTATACCTTTTTGACCTGCTTTTTCTATCAATTCTTTAAGGTCATTCATGTCGCCCAACAGTGGATCTATTTGCATATAGTCGCCTGTATCGTATCTATGATTTGAGAAAGCCTTAAAAATTGGGTTTAAATATATAACACTAGCGCCTAATTCTTTAATATAATCAAGTTTATCGATTATACCTTGTAAATCACCACCAAAAAAGTCATTATTTACAATTTCACCCTTTTCGTTTGGTAAAAACACAGGCAATTCATTCCAATTATCATGTAAGACCTTATATTCTGGAACAGATTTATTCTTTTCATGTCTATAAAACCTATCCGGAAAAATTTGATAAATTACACCACCATACATCCAAGTTGGCACGTAATAATCTTTTGAATAAGCAGTAAGTTGAAATGGAGATGGGTTTGAAGTGATTACCCCTTCAAACCCCTCATTTTTACCTATATACTTTCCGTTTTCGCAGTTAAAATAGTAAAAATACAATCCACGATCAAATGAAATTTCAATTTCAAAAGCATCACAAGTTTTTGTCATAGCGTGAGAAATAAAAGCATCTTCGCCATCTTTTTTACACATAAAACTTGCGCAATCAAAATCGCCTTTTATCCTAAAAGTTATTATTGAATTTTCTTCAACTGCCCCCGTTTGACTTTTATAATACTTGTCAAGCGGATTATAATGTATCATAAACTATTTAATCCTTTTAAGTCCCCAAATTCTATCAGCATATTCTCTAATACTTCTATCACTTGCAAAAATACCTGCTGTTGCAATGTTATTTAAGCTCTTTTTAGCCCAAAGCATTTTGTCTTGATATACTTTGTCTGCCTTTTCGTGAATATCACTAAATGAGCCAAAGTCAGCTAAACACATGTATGGGTCAGCAATAGGACTACCAGTAAGTAGATAATTTGCGATATCAGAGAACGATTGACCATTAAAGCCTGCATTTAATGCGCTAATAACCTTTTCAAGTTTAATATTATTAGCATAGTATAGTGAAGAATTGTAGCCTTGAGCCCACTTTCTATCAACTTCTTCAGCAGTTAATCCGAAAATAAAGATATTATCTTCACCACATGCTTGTTGCATTTCTACGTTAGCACCATCAAGTGTACCAATAGTTAATGCACCATTAATCATAAACTTCATGTTACCAGTACCGCTTGCTTCTTTACCAGCTTGAGAAATTTGTTCACTAATTTCAGTTGCAGGCATAAGCTTTTCAGCCATAGAAACACAGTAATCTTCTAGGTAAATTACGTTTAATTTTTCTCTAATTTTTGGATTTTTCTTAATTTCTTCGCTAATGCAACAAATCAACTTAATAATTTGTTTTGCAAAGTAATAACCAGGTGCCGCTTTTGCACCAAAAATAAACGTTTTTGGTTGTACAGGCTTATCTGGATTTTCTTTTAATTCATTATATAATGAAATTATATAAAGCGCATTTAATAATTGTCTCTTATATTCGTGCATTCTCTTTGCTTGAACATCAAAAAGCGAATTAGGATCAATTATAACGCCTTGCTTTTTACTAATAAAGTCGCAGAATTGTAGCTTTTTAGTCTTTTTAATTTCATTTAGCTTTTTAAGCACGCTCTTATCATCTTCAAACTTCTTAAATTCGATTAAGTTTGCAGCATCTTTAACGTAACTATCGCCAATACAGTCGTTTAACAACCCACAAAGTTCAGGGTTTGATTGACATAACCAACGTCTATGCGCAATACCGTTTGTAACGTTAGTAAACTTTTGTGGATATACATCATAGAAGTCCTTAAAAATACTATTTTTAATAATATCACTATGAAGTGCTGAAACGCCGTTAACAGTATGTGATGCAATTACTGATAAATTTGCCATTTTAACTTGATTATGAGAGAAAATACTCATGCGATTAATCTTATCCCAATCGCCAGGGAATTTTTGCCACATTTCAGCGCAAAATCTTTCGTTAATTTCTCTTAAAATCATGTGAATTCTTGGAAGACGCCTTGCAATAAGGTCATCACTCCATTTTTCTAACGCTTCGCTCATAACTGTATGGTTAGTGTATGCCACAGTTCTTGTAACAATACTCCAAGCAGTATCCCAGTCGTAGCCATATTCATCTAGTAAAATTCTCATTAATTCAGGCACACAAAGTGCAGGGTGCGTATCATTAATGTGAATTGCTGCTTTATCTGGCAATGTATCAAGTGAGCCATATCTCTTAACGTGGTCAGAAACGATATCTTGCAGAGCAGCAGAAACTAATAAATATTGTTGTTTTAATCTTAATGATTTACCTTCAAAGTGGTTATCTGATGGATATAGAACCTTTGAAATTAGATCAGCTTCATTATCTTCTTGCATACTTCTAATATAATCACCTTGAGAGAATGTTTTCATATCGAAGTCACGGATATTTTGGGCTTTCCACAATCTTAAAACTGAAACTGCTTGGCTATCTTTACCTGAAATCATCATATCGTATGCAACAGCCTCAACTTCCTTTGCATCGTAATGACCAATTTTTAAGCCATTTTCAGTCCAATATTCTTTAATGTGGCCATCAAATTTAACCTTGAAAGTCTTGTCAAGACGTTGTGTAAGCCAAACTTCACCACCAGGCAACCAAACGTCTGGTAATTCCATTTGCCAACCATCAACGATTTTTTGCTTAAATAGACCGTATTCATATCTAATAGAATAGCCCATTGCAGGATAATCTTGACTTGCTAAAGCATCCATAAAACAAGCGGCAAGTCTACCTAACCCACCATTACCAAGACCTGCATCAGGTTCTAATTCATATAGGTCTTCAAGACAGCAATCAAATTCGTTCTTTAATGCACTATTTAAAGCATCTTGTATGCTTAAATTGTAAGTATTGTTTTTAAGTGATTGTCCAAGTAAAAATTCCATGCAAAGATAGTAAACTCTTTTACCACCTTTTGTACGGTATTTTTTATTGAAAGCACTACGTTTTTCAAGCAAAATATCTCTAACGCACATTACTACGGCTTTATATACTTGTTCTTTAGTCGCTTCTTTTGGTGTTACACCGAAATATCTTGATATTTTGCTTTTAATAAGCGACACTGCTTCTTTTTCTGTCATAACTATTAATGTCTCCTAATTTTATTTATCGTAAAGTTTTATATATTCATCAGCTTGAGCGCCCCATGAAAAATCAGTTGTCATGGCGCGATTTTGAACGTCTTTCCAAACTTCTTTATTCTTATAAGCTCTAACAGCTTCGTTTATAACGTAAAGCATATCGTGGGCATTATAATCAGCAAAAGTAAATCCGTTACCCTTAACGCCCGTATAAGCCTTAATACTATCGTTAAGACCACCCGTTTCTCTAACTACAGGTACAGTTCCATAACGGCTTGCTATCATTTGAGAAAGGCCACATGGCTCCATTTTTGATGGCATTAAGAAAATATCAGCACCTGAATAAATTTTTCTTGATAGGTCTTGGCTAAACGCAACAATTGTTGCACACTTGCCTTTATACGTATGAGCAATATGAGTAAAGAAGTTTTCATAAGCAACTTCACCTTTACCCAAAATCACTACTTGTACGTCTTGAGTTAATAGGTTTTCTAAAACTTGGCAAACTAAATCTAAACCTTTATGAGAAACAAGCCTTGAAACGATTGCAATAATAGGCACGTCTTCTCTAACTGGAAGTGAAAGCATGTTTTGTAATTCTGCTTTACAAGTTGCTTTGCCAGCTAAATCTTGAACTGAATAGTTTGCAAACAAACATTTATCTGTTTCAGGATTATAATAATCAAGGTCAATACCATTTAGAATACCATTTAGCTTGTGCGAATTGCGATTAATAATATTTTCTAGACCGTGTGCAAAGAAAGAATTTTTAATTTCTTGTGCATACGTTGGGCTTACTGTAGAAACGATATCAGTCATTTCAATAGCGCCCTTCATTAAGTTAACACAACCATTAAACTCAACGTAGTTTTTCATTGACTGACAAAAACCAAACAAATCTTCATAAGTATCCATACCGAAAATGCCTTGATATTCAATATTGTGGATAGTGAAAACTGATTTAACTCTTCTAAAGTTTTCATCTCCATAATACATGCCTTTCATGTATAAAATTGCAGAAGCTGTTTGCCAGTCGTTGCAATGCAATACATCTGGATAGATATTTAATCTTGAAATTGTATCTAAAGCAGCACGTGAGAAGAAAGCAAATCTTTCCCCGTCATCATAAAAGCCGTAAATATTACCTTCTCTCTTAAAATAATATTCGTTATCAATGAAATAGAATTTTACACCTTCATATTCATAATAGAATACGCCAGCATATTGTAATCTCCAAGCAACTGCTACGTTAAAATTAGTAACAAACTTGAATTTTGACTTAAATTCTTCTTTGATATTACTATAGAGTGGTAATATTACGCTTATATCTAAATTTTTATTTTTAGCAAGAGCTTTAGGTAATGAACCCAAAACGTCAGCAAGCCCACCCGTTGCAATAAATGGTGCAGCTTCTGAACCTAAAAATACTATTTTCTTTTTTACACTGACCTTAATTTTAGGTATTTCACCCGTTTGTTTCTTAACTGTTTTTTTAGTTGTAGTTTTTGTTTGCTTTTTTACTTTTTCAGCCAAAGAAAGGTCTTTTGTTTGTTTTGCCATAATTATCTCCTAAATCATAATACCTTTGCTTATATAGAATGGGTGATTTTCACTACCTGAAAGCACCTTTTTGTCTTTAATAACAACGTTTTTATCGGCAATTATACAGTTTAATGATGAATTTTCACCTAAAACTGTATTTTGCATGATAATACTGTTCTTTACAACAGCACCCCTTGCCACTTTAACGTTTCTAAAAATAATACTATTTTCAACTTCACCTTCGATAATACAACCATCGGCTATCATAGAGTTTTTAATAATTGCGTTGTTACCATACTTTGTAGGCGCAGAGTCTCGAATTTTTGTAAATACGCTTCTATCCCCAAATACTTCATTTCTAACATCTGAATCGAGTAGTTTCATACTACTGTCATAATATGCTTGAAGTGAAGTAATACCTGCATAGAAACCAGTATGTTCGTACGCCATAATCTTCATACTATCTAGGTTTGCAGCAATGACGTCTGCCATAAAATGATGTTTGTTATGTGAAATACTATCCATAACGATATTTTGTAATAATGATTTCTTCATTACAAAAACATTTGTGCAAACATTATAAAAATCTTTTTTCTCTGTACTTTCTTTATAGTTTACACCAATAATTCTACCATTTTCAATCTCAAAGGTAGTGTTGTTTTTATGAGAAAACTCACTATCAGCCAAGCGCTTATACACAAAAGTAATATCCGCATGATTTTTAATATGATGTAAAATAACTTCGTTATAATCAATTCTAAAAATTGAATCACAGTCAGTTAAGACAACGTAATCTTCATCGGCCCTAAACAAGAAGTTTGTTATACCTTTTAGCGCTTCTAATCTTGTTGAGTAAAGATTACTACTTTCAACGTTGCCGTAAGGTGGAAGAATAATTACACCACCATCTTTTCTTGCCAAATCCCAATCTTTACCACTACCAACGTGGTCCATAAGTGATTGATAATTGCTCTTTGTAATAATACCAACTGTGTTTATACCAGAATTTACCATGTTAGAAAGTGGGAAGTCTATAAGTCTATATCTACCACCAAAAGGTATTGAGCCAAGTGTTCTTATTCTTGAAAGTTCTGGAACGTTATTATCGTGAATATTAGAAAAAATAATACCAACTGCTTTCATATTACTTGTCCCCCTTTACAACGTCTTTATCAACAATTGCGCCACCCTTAACTACTGCGCCATCGCTAACAGTAATTGACCTACCTAATAAAGCAATACCATTTTTATTCTTTTCAGGCTCACCAATAACTGCATTTTTACCAATTACTACGTTTTCATCAATTATTGAATATTCAACTTTTGCATTTTCTTCAATAATTGTATCGCCCATAATAATGCTATTCTTTACTACTGCACCCTTTTTAACAATAACGTTACTTGCAAGCACAGAATTTTCAACGTCGCCATAAATTTCGCAACCTGACATAATAATGCTATTAAAGGTTTTTGCACCTTCGCCTATATAATGTGGTGCGGCAAGTGGGCTTCGTGATTGAATTTTCCAAGAACTATCAGTAACATCAAATTTTGGATTATCACCTAATAAATCCATGTTTGCTTCATAAAGCGATTCAATAGTACCAACGTCCTTCCAATAACCTTCAAAACGATAAGCCATCATCTTTTCGCCATTTTCAAGCATTTTTGGTAAAATATCCTTACCGAAGTCGTTTGATGACATTTTATCTTTACTATCTTCTTCTAGATATTTTTGTAATTTTTTCGCAGAGAAAATATAAATACCCATTGAGGCTAAAGTAGATTTTGGGTTTTTAGGCTTTTCTTCAAACTCATAAATACTACCATCTTCGTTTGTATTTAAGATACCAAAACGAGAAGCCTCTTCTTTAGAAACTTCAATAGCTGCAATAGTGCAATCAGCATTATTCAAAACATGATAGTTAAGCATTAAAGCATAATTCATTTTATAAATGTGGTCGCCTGATAAAACTAGCACATAGTCAGGGTCATATTGATTAATAAAGCGCAAGTTTTGGTAAATTGCGTTTGCAGTACCCTTATACCAGTCTGATGAGTTTTTACCTTGATAAGGCGGCAACGTATGTACCCCACCAAAAGATCTATCTAAGTCCCATGGTTGTCCGTTACCAATGTAAGAGTTTAACACTAGTGGTTGATATTGCGTTAAAACACCAACGGTATCAATGCCTGAATTGATACAGTTAGACAATGGAAAGTCTATAATTCTATACTTTCCACCAAATGAAACGGCAGGTTTTGCCATGTTGTTAGTCAATGCATAAAGTCTACTACCTTGCCCCCCAGCAAGAAGCATTGCTACACATTTTTTCTTTCTTATCATATATATTCTCCTTAAGATTTTTTTGTAATAGTTTTCTTTTTAACTAACTTTTTAATTAAGTAAATACCTGTAAATTTAGGTAAATCCAACATAATAGATGCTTGTTTTCCGTGCGCCGATTTATTCATACTCTTAAACTTTGTATGCTTTAACACTGAATTGCCCCCATACTTTTCATCATCAGTGTTAATAAGTAGTTCATACCGACCTTTTTCAACGCCTAGACTGTAACCATAGTAGTCATTGCCCGAAAAATTAAATATTGCAACTATTTTGTTTCCATTTTTATCCTTTCTGACAAACGAAATTATATTGTTTTGGCTTTCATCTGCAGAAATCCATTCAAAACCATCCCAACTATCTTCTATTTGATATAAAGCAGGATGCTTTTTATATAAATGATTTAATTGTTTATTAAATTCTTTAAGCTTTTTATGTTTATCATATTCAAGCATAAAGAATTCTAAACCTTCTTTATAATTCCATTCCTTGAATTGACCGTACTCATTGCCCATAAAAGAAAGTTTTTTACCAGGGTGAGCCATCATGTATGCCATAAACGTTCTATAAGAAGCAAACTTCTCATCAAATGTACCACTCATTTTATCAAGTAGTGATTTTTTGCCGTGCACCACTTCATCATGTGAAATAGGTAATACAAAATTTTCACTAAATGCATAGAACATTGAAAAGGTCATTTTGTTATGGCTACCAGACCTAAAATAAGGGTCAACTTCTACGTAAGACAACACGTCGTTCATCCAACCCATATTCCACTTAAAGTTAAAACCAAGTCCACCATCGCTAACAGGCTTTGTAACTAGTGGAAAAGCCGTTGATTCTTCAGCTATCATTAATGCTTTTGGAAATCTTTCAAAAACGGCCTTGTTTAATTTTTGCAAGAAAGCAATTGCTTGTAAGTTATAATTGCCACCATTTTCGTTTGGCACCCATTCGCCATCTTTTCTATCGTAATCTAGGTAAAGCATTGATGCAACGGCATCTACTCTTAAACCATCAATATGATATTTATCAAGTAAGAAAAGCGCATTTGACACTAAAAAGCTTTGAACTTCCGTTCTTCCCCAGTCAAAAATACGAGTTCCCCAAGATTTATTTTCTTGCCTTGACCAAAAAGAACTTTCGTAACAAGGTGTACCATCAAATTCATACAAGCCATGAAGGTCTTTTGGGAAATGTGCAGGCACCCAGTCAACGATTACCGAAATACCTTTTTGATGGAATGCATCTACAAGCGCCATAAACTCTTTAGGTGTACCAAACCTTGAAGTTATTGCGTAATATCCTGTAACTTGATATCCCCAAGACCCGTCAAACGGATATTCCGAAATAGGCATAAACTCAACGTGGGTATAACCCATATCAACAACGTAATCAACAAGTTGTTCTTTTAACTCTAAATATGTTAAATAAGACCCATCTTCATGCCTTTTCCAAGACGCAAGGTTAACTTCATAAATATTCATAGGCATATCGTAAGGTAACGGCTTATTTTTAACAAATTCAGCATCACCCCATTCATAGCCGGAAATATCATAAATTTTTGACGCAGTATTTGGTGGACATTCAGCATAAAAAGCATAAGGGTCTGCCTTAAGCACGGTGTAACCATTATTTTGCACAGCATACTTATAAACATCCCCTTCGTGTAAACCTTCTATAAATAATTGAAACACACCACCATCACTAATGCGTGTCATATAGTTTGAATTTGTATCCCAACCATTAAAATCACCCACAACAGAAACGGCGTGGGCATTAGGTGCCCACACCCTAAACATCACACCATTAACACCATTTTTGCAGTCAAAATGAGCGCCAAAAGTCTCATAGGCATTAAAATTAGTGCCTTGATGAAACAAGTAGATAGGAAAATCGGTGTTCAAAGTTTTAGTTTCTTTTTTGTGTTTTTTCATAATTTCATCTTCAATTAGCAAGTATATTTATCGTTTTTCTTTGGTGCGTTATCCATTTCTTGTTTAGTCTTTTCATAACCATTTTTACCAAATAGAGCGTAAGTAGCGTTTTTACCACCTTCTACACCAGGTTGGTTAAATGTGTTAATGTTAAGCATAGCGCCTGCATAAGCAGTTTCCATTTCAAACATATACAATAATTGACCGATTGTGAAAGCGTTTACTTCTGGTAAAGTAATAGTATAGTTTAATCTGTTAGCAGTAGTTAACGCATATTCAGTTGCCTTTCTTTCAGCATTGATAAGTTCGTTCATTGTATGACCGCAAAGGAATGAAACGTCTGGAATATCCTTACAACCTTCGCTAATTTCAACTGTTGTACGATAGTTATCAACAGCAATAATTGTAATAACTTTATCAAATGGACCTTCTCTATAAAGTTGTACTTGAGAGTGTTGGTCTGTTACACCTAAAGCTTTAACAGGTGTTTGACCTACAAACACTTCATTGCCTTCGTTATCAACAGCTTTACCAAGACTTTCGCCCCAAAGTTGGCAATACCAGTCAGCAATATATTTTAAGCTATCAGCATAAGGCATCATTACAGAAATATTCTTGCCGTTTTGCATTGCTAAATATTCTAAAAATGCAGTTAATAATGCAGGGTTTTTGGTAATATCTTTAGACTTACAAACCTTGTCCATATATTTAGCACCATCTAAAAGTGCTTTAATATCAATACCAACAACTGCTGCTGGTAATAAACCTACTGGGCAAAGTTCAGAGAATCTTCCACCTACTCCGTCTGGAATATAGAATGTCTTTAATCCTTCTTGTTTAGCAATCTTGATTAAATTACCCTTACTTTCAGAAGTTGTAGCAATCATATGGTCTTTAGCCTTATCGCCATACTTATCCTTAAGTAATTTCATAATGATAAGGTATTGAGCCATTGTTTCACTTGTAGCACCACTCTTTGTTACTACGTTGAAAATTGTCTTATCAAGGTCAATAACGTCAAGTAAAGCTTGCATACGTTCTGGATCAACGTTGTCTTCTACATAAAGCTTTGGTGCTTTTCTCTTTGATTTTGGAAGTTCATTATGTCTTAAATGACAAAGAGCTTGGAATGCTGCTATTGGGCCTAAAGCAGAGCCACCAATACCTAACACTACAAAATTGTCAAATTTCTTTTTAATATTTTTTGCTGTTGCAATAATATCTTCTACTATTTCTTTTTGATTGTAAGGAAGTTCTGTCCAACCCATCATCCCTAAACCACGGTTAGCGCACACTTCGTTATATGCTTTTGCTATTACCTTTTTATTGTCAGCAAAGTCCTTATCGGTAAAACCTTGTTCTGCACCAATAAAGTCAGCCATCATGTTGTTGTAGTCGATTTTTAATTGCATGTTCTTACGCCATTCAGCGTTCATCTTGCTCATTTTGTACTCCTGTTGCAATAAAGTTTTGTTTTATTATTTATTTAAATAATTTATATCTATAATAATACAATATATATAAAAAGTCAATACTAGATTTAACAAAAATTAGTAATTTTTTATTACTTTTTTGGTAATTTTGCAAATTTTCACCTTTCAATAAGGCAATTGATAAAATGTTAGTCTTTTTTGACAAATTTTTGATATATTATGAGATTTTATAACATGAAATATTTCAAAACAAAAAGCGAACCTAGACAAATCTTGGTTCGCTTTTAAGCTTTTTATTAAGTTAACCTTAAAATCAAAATTATGCTTTTAAGTCGTTAAGTTGAGCAACCAACTTATCGCGCATGTCGATAAATTTATTTAATTTTGCCTTTTCAGCATCAACTAATGCCTTTGGAGCTTTATCCACAAAGCCTGCGTTTGAAAGTTTACCGTTTGCCCTTGCAATTTCAGCATTAATTGTGTTTAGTTCTTTTTGAAGTCTTTCTATTTCCTTTTCAAAATCAACTAATTCACCTAATGGAATGAATAATTCAAACCCATCGATAACTTGTGAAACAACTTTTTCATCAATAGAAGCCTTATCTTGAATAAAGCTAATTTCGTTTACGCCTGCAAGTTTTTCAATGTAAACTGCGCAATTCTTAACTGTCTTTGCATTTTCAGTCTTAACGTAAAGTTTAACCTTCTTTGAAGGTGCTGCACCTACTTGAGCCTTAATATTTCTAATGCATTTAATAATTTCTTTTACACTTTCAATATCTTTTACGCTTGAAGCATAGTTTTGCTTTGCATTATATCTTGGGAATTCTGCAAGCATTAATGGACCTTCAGCGTTTGGAATACTCTTATAAATCTTTTCTGTTACAAATGGTACGAATGGATGTAAAAGCTTAACAATTTCGCCTAAAACGTAAGTTAAAACGCTAATTGTATCGTTGCATTTCTTTTCATCTTCGCCATATAAAACAGGTTTTGTAAGTTCAATATACCAGTCACAGAAATCATTCCAAACAAAGTCGTAAAGATTTGCCAAAGCAACACCCATTTCATATTTTTCCATATTTAAGGTTACGTCTTTAACAGTCTTATTAAGTTTAGAAATAATCCACTTATCTGCTGAATTGAGCTTGCAATCTTTAATAGGTGTAACGGTCTTTCCTTCAGTGTTCATTAATACGAAACGAGAAGCGTTCCAAACTTTATTCATAAAGTTTCTAGCACCTTCAATCTTTTCATCAGAGAATCTCATATCGCTACCAGCAGCAACACCGTTGATAAGTGAGAATCTTAACGTATCTGCGCCGTATTTTGCAATGATTTCAGTTGGATCAATACCATTACCTAATGATTTACTCATTTTGCGACCTTGAGAGTCACGAACAAGACCATGAATTAGAACGTCCTTAAACGGAATGCGTTTCATGTGTTCAAGGCCCGAGAATACCATTCTTGCTACCCAGAAGAAAATAATATCATAACCAGTAACTAAAACGTCAGTTGGGTAGAAATATTCTAAATCTTCGGTCTTATCTGGATAACCCAATGTTGAGAATGGCCATAATGCTGATGAGAACCATGTATCTAACACGTCTTCATCTTGCTTAATATGTGTTCCACCACACTTTGGACAAACTGTAACGTCATTCTTTGAAATAGTCATTTCGCCACAATCTTGGCAGTAGTATGCAGGAATTCTATGTCCCCACCATAATTGACGAGAAATACACCAGTCTCTTACGTTTTCCATCCAGTTGAAATAGATTTTTGAGAATCTATCAGGAACGAATTTAACACTCTTCTTTCTAACTACGTCAACTGCAGGTTTTGCAAGTGGTTCCATTTTTACAAACCATTGCTTACTTACGATAGGTTCAACAGTGTGGTTACATCTATAGCAGTGTCCAACGTTGTGGTGAAGTGGTTCAATCTTAACTAAACAGCCAAGTTCCTTTAACTCTTCAACAATTTGCTTTCTGCATTCTAGTGAAGGCATGCCTTCATATTTACCTGCTAAAGCGTTCATTTTGCCATCATCTGCAATAACTCTAACAACTTCTAGGTTATGCCTTAAACCTACTTCAAAGTCGTTAGGATCGTGTGCAGGAGTAATCTTAACAGCGCCTGTACCAAATTCAAGCTCTACGTAATCATCAAAAACAATAGGAATTTCCTTGTTTACGATAGGTAAAACAAGTGTTTTTCCTTGCATGTGTTTATAACGTGGGTCGTTAGGGTTAACTGCAACTGCAGTATCACCTAGCATTGTTTCAGGTCTTGAAGTTGCAACAGTGATAAATTCATCACTATCTTTAACAGGATACTTAATATACCAAAGATTGCTATCTTCTTCAACGTATTCAACTTCAGCATCAGAAAGTGCTGTTTTGCAGTCAGGACACCAGTTGATAATTCTATCACCACGATAGATTAAGCCTTTTTCGTATAAATTAACGAAAACTTCTTTAACTGCTTTTGAACACTTTTCGTCCATAGTAAATGCAAGACGAGACCAGTCGCAAGAAGAACCTAAAGTCTTTAATTGTTCAATAATTCTGCCACCGTACTTTTCTTTCCAAGCCCATGCCCTTTCTAAAAAGCCTTCTCTACCAATATCTTTTTTGGTAATGCCTTCTTTTGCCATTTGTTCAACAATCTTAACTTCGGTAGCAATAGAAGCGTGGTCAGTACCTGGTAACCATAAAGCACTATAGCCTTGCATTCTCTTAAATCTAATAAGAGTATCTTGAAGTGTTTCATCAAGTGCGTGGCCCATGTGTAGTTGACCAGTAATGTTTGGTGGTGGTATTACAATAGTAAACGGTAATTTATTTGGGTCTACTTTAGCCGTAAAGTAACCATTTTTTTCCCATTCTTGATAAATTTCTGTTTCAAATTCAGAAGGGTTATAAGTTTTTGCCATATCCATAATCGGCTTTCTCCTTTTTTCGTACCTAGTTATTATACATAATAACTTTGCTAAAGTCAATCATAAATAAGAAAAACATTGTCAATTAAAAGCCTATTTTCATAAAATAGATTATAGCAATATAAAATTTAATGGAGATTTTTAACATGAAAAGATTTTTTACAATAATTCTTTCCCTAATGCTTATCTTCGCCCCGTTTACCGGATGCAAAGACAACGACAACAACACCATACGCCTAAACGAAGTAACACATTCGGTATTTTACGCGCCATTGTATCTAGCGATAGAAAATGGATATTTTGAAGAACAAGGCTTAAACATTGAACTTACCAATGGTGGTGGCGCTGACAACTCTATGACTGCTATTCTTTCTAAAACTGCTGACATAGGATTGATGGGTCCAGAAACAGTTATTTACGTTTATAACCAAAATAAAGTTGATTACCCTAAAGTTTTTGGTCAATTAACCCAAAAAGACGGCTCATTTTTAGTTTCTAGAGTTGCCGAACCTAATTTCGACTGGAACAACTTGCGTGGCAAAGAAGTTTTAGCAGGTAGAAAAGGTGGCGTTCCGGCCATGACTTTTGAATACGTAATGAACCAAATGGATATGTACGACGGCACTGATTTTACTATGAATTATGACGTGCAGTTCAACCTTATGACAAGTGCCTTTTTAAGTGGTACTGCAGACTATTGCACTGTTTTTGAACCTACAGCATCAGAATATCAAGCAAGTGGAAAATGGCATATTGTTGCAAGTGTTGGTCAAAAAAGTGGAGAAATCCCTTACACTTCCTTTATCGCGTTGTCTAGTTATATCAAAGACAATCAAGCAAAGCTTGAAAAGTTTATGATAGCATTGAAAAAAGCTTACGAATTTATGGATACGCATACCGAAAAAGAAGTTGCAGAAGCAATAGTAAAACAATTCCCTTCTACAACAATAAATTCAATAGAAACTTCAATAAAGAGCTACAAAAATATAGATGCGTGGAAAAAGAATTTACAAGCAACTGAACAAAGTTTTACAAGACTACAAGACGTTATGGAAAACTCTAACGAACTTGCATCAAGAGTTGCTTTTGATAAAATAGTAGACAACAGCATTGCTAAAAAAGTTTTTGGCTAATTAATTAAAATTTTACGGCGGATAAAATTATGAATAAACTTTTAGAATTTAAAAACGTTAGTCTAACCTATCAGACTATTGATGATGAAATTGATGCAATAAAAGGCTTAAGCTTTAATTGCAGTGATGGCGAATTCTTATCAATAATTGGTCCGTCAGGCTGTGGTAAAACCACAATTCTTTCACTGATAGCAGGACTAATAGCCCCAACCGGTGGTAAAATATTTATTGACGGAAATGAAAACATTAAAAACATAAGTCTTGGCTACATGTTACAAAAAGACCAACTTTTTCCATGGCGAACTATAGAAAAAAATATATATCTTCCACTAGAAATTAAAGGTCTTTTAAACGACAAAAACAAAGAATACGCCAACGGTTTACTAGAAAAATACGGCTTAAGCGCGTTCAAAAGCAAATACCCAAACCAACTATCAGGTGGCATGAGGCAACGTGTTGCACTCATCAGAACACTTGTGTTTAACCCTAAAATTTTGCTTCTTGATGAACCATTTTCGGCACTTGATGCACAAACTAGACTTACCGTTTGCGATGATGTATACAGCATTATAAAAGCCGAGAAAAAAACTACCGTTTTAGTTACTCACGACATATCAGAAGCAATCTCTATGTCAGACAAAATCATAGTGCTAACCAATAGGCCTGCACAAGTGAAAGCCATTATTAGACCAAACCTAGAAAACACTTCCCCACTTAAACGCAGAGAGCAAAAAGAATTTGGAAGATTGTTTGAAAAAATATGGAAGGAACTGACCTATGACTAAAGAAAAAAGCTTTTCAAGTAAACATTTAGAGTTTATAAAAAAACAAAACAACACCAAGTTGTTTATAACGATAATGAGAGTATCTATCCTTGCCCTATTTTTAGGTCTTTGGGAACTTTCAGCACAAGTTGGTTTAATAGATGCATTTATTAGCAGTAGTCCTTCAAGAATAATTAAAACTCTTGGGAGTTTGTTTACTGAAGATAATCTTCTCTATCACATGGGCATAACTTTATACGAAACAATTTTAGGTTTTTTAATTGCCGTTTGTTTAGGTTATCTAATAGCACTAGCTCTTTGGTGGTCTGAAAAATTAAGAAGAATTCTTGAGCCTTATATAGTAGTACTTAACAGTTTACCAAAAATTGCACTTGGCCCTATTATAATCGTTTGGTGTGGCAGTGGTAGTAAGGCAATTATATTCATGGCAGTGTTAATAGGCATTATCGTTGCAATTATTACTATGCTAAACGGTTTTTTAGCAACAGATAATAATAAAATTTTACTGCTTAAAGCAATGGGCGCAAACAAGTTGCAAATTCTAACAAAACTTGTTATCCCCGGTAGTTTGCCGACCTTTATTAGCATGCTTAAAATAAGCGTTGGCATGGCTTGGGTTGGCTCTATCATGGGTGAATATTTAGTTTCCAGAGCAGGCCTAGGATATCTAATAGTTTATGGTGGGCAAGTTTTTAAACTTGACTTAGTAATGAGCGCAACTGTAATTTTATGTTTACTTGCAGCATTAATGTACCTAATGGTTGCGTTGTTGGAAAAATTATTAATCAAGCACAAATATTAACAATATAAAAATATATTAATGATTTAACAAATCTAATCTAATAAACAAAAAAACGCACGAAATTCGTGCGTTTTTTAATTTTTTATACAATTTTATAGCAAATTTACAATAAAATGCAAATTACTCCACCCTTATTTTCGTTAACAATTCTTGTAAGTGTTTGTCTCATTTTGCCTTGTGTATCTTTCGGCATTGCATTAAGTTTACCTGCCAAACCTTCATTAACAAGATCGTGAAGTGACTTGCCGAGCATATTTGTTTCCCAAATAGCAGAAGGATTATCTTCAAACTTATTCATAATAAAGTTTACTAAATCTTCACCTTGCTTTTCAGTGCCAACAATAGGTGCAACTTCTGTACTAACGTCAACTCGCATAATATGCAAGCTTGGTGCAGAAGCTTTTAGCTTTACCCCATATTTTCCCCCTTGTTTTACCAAAATTGGCTCTTCTAAATTCATTTCTTCAAGGGCTGGCAATACTACACCGTAACCATTTTGTTCAGCATCACATAATGCCGACTTGATTTTACAGTATTTTTTCTTTTCTTCTGAAAAAGATTTAATATATTTCATTAATTCAAAGTCATCAGCAATCTCTTCACCACATTCGTTTGATAAAATTGAATAATACAAGCCTTCTTTAGCCGAAACTTCAAACTCGCACTCACCGTTTGCTAAATTCAATTGTTTTAGTTGAATAGGTTCTATACTATCATTTCGCGCAAATAAGTCGTTTAAATATGTAAAATCACACATTTTATTAACATTTTGGCAACCATCTTTAACTTCACACAAAATATCACGAATAATCTTATTGTCACAAGGAAGTGCTTGCATCCATTTTGGTAAATTAATATCAAATGATAGCATAGGAAATTCCATAAGCACCTTTTCCATAATAAAACTGATATCATCAACGTTTAACTCTTGTGCATTCACACAAACAACTGGGGTTTGATGTTTTGCTTGCAATTCATTAGCTAGGCTAATTGAAGTATTTGAATTTGGATTTTTACAATTTAAAACAATTACAAAAGGTTTGTTTAGACCTTTTAATTCTTTTACAATCCTATTTTCAGCAGGCTGATAACTTTCTCTTGAAATTTCACCAAAGCTACCATCAGTTGTCAATAAAATACCTATAGTTGAATATTCTTCAATAACCTTTTTTGTGCCGATTTCTGCAGCCTTTTCAAAAGGAATTTGATTATCATCCCACGGTGTTTTAACATACCTTGGTTTATCATCTTCTTGATGACCAGTTGCACCTTCCACCATATATCCAACACAATCTATTAACTTAACGTTTGCACTCGCTTTATTTTTAAACTGAACTTTTACAGCATTTGCTGGAACAAACTTTGGTTGGGTCGTCATAATAGTTTTGCCATCAGCTGACTGTGGCATTTCATCAGTAGCAATTTGTTTTTGTAATTTATTACTTATATTAGGAATAACTAATTTTTCCATAAATTTAGTAATAAACGTTGACTTACCTGTTCTAACAGGCCCAACAACGCCAACATAGATATCCCCACCCGTTCTGCAAGCAATATCTTTGTATATATTGTAATTTTCCATAAAAAAACCTCCCACACATTACACAAGTAATATATGAGAGATTAATTTTTGTTATGATTTTTTTTATTTTTATGCAAAAAATTTTTTAATTTTGTTGTGAATTCGAATTTTCTGATTGTTCTTTTTCTGCTTGTTCTTTTTCTGCTTTTGCTTGGGCCTTCTTAGCTTTCATTTTTATGACCATTTCTTTAATAGAAGTAGGATGCTCTTCCCCTGCAAGCATCCTTTCAATATTCTTTCTATGCGCAAACCACGTAAAGAAACAAATTGCGAAGATTAAAGTATTTGTAGCAGTATAAAAATAGATTGTATTAATATCAGTAGATGTACTATAAATTAAATATAGTTTTATCAAACTAGCAATAGCAGGTGGTGTAATTGCAATAAAAGATCCCATTGCTCCAAATTCTGTCAAATAAATAAACACACCAGCAGCAATAAGCGCCATAAAAACAACAATACCCCACTCAATGCCATAAATAGGCTCACAAACCATGAAAACACCTATTGTTGTCGCAATACCTTTACCACCCTTAAACTTGAACACAACTGGGTAAATATGCCCTAAAATAGCACACAAACCACATAGATAAATAGCAAAGTCATAAACCTTAAATTGTGTGCCTACAAAACTCCTATCCTTAAAAACCAAATATGCAATTAGGGTAGGATAAACACCTTTCATTATATCCAAGAAAAAGGTTAAAAGACCAAATTTTAATCCCAAATTTCTACTCATATTGAGAGTACCAGGATTACCGCTACCCATATTTCTTATATCTTTATTTTTTGCTTTTGAAATAATTATTGCCCAGTTAATATTGCCAAACATATAACTGCAAATTGCAAGAATTATAAGTAAAACGGTATTACTCATCGTCGCTATTTTCCCTTACGATAATTTTAATTGGCGTTCCTGAAAAATCAAATGCTTTACGCAAACAGTTTTCAAGGTATCTCTTGTATGAGAAGTGCATTAAATCGCTTTCGTTAACAAATAAAATAAATGTTGGTGGATTAACACCCATTTGAGTAACGTATTTAATCTTTAATCTCTTACCATTAACTGATGGTGGTTCATTTGCTCTAACACAATCTAAAATCAAATCGTTAAGTTGTCCTGTTGTAATTCTTCTATTAGCGTTTTCCATAGCCCTTAACGCAAGATCTAAAATCTTATCCGTTCTTTGACCAGTTTTAGCAGAAACGTAAATAGGCATTACGTAGTCCATAAACTTTAGCGCTTCTTTTAAATCATTGTTAAAAACGTTAATAGTATTTGTATCCTTTTCGATTAAATCCCACTTATTCATTACCACAATTGAAGGCTTACCTTGTTCATGAACGTATCCGCAAATTTTAACGTCTTGTTCAGTAATACCTTTTTCAGCATCAATCATAATAATACAAACGTCAGCTCTTCTAATAGCTCCAAGCGCACGCAATACACTATAGTATTCTAGGTCTTCTTCAACACTTTTTTTCTTTCTAATACCTGCAGTATCAATTAAAGTATATTGATTGCCGTTATACATAAAAGGAGTGTCAATTGCATCACGCGTAGTACCCGCTATGTCAGACACAATAGTCCTATCAAACCCTAGTAATTTATTACATAAACTTGACTTTCCTGCATTAGGTTTTCCTACAACTGCAAGGTGGATAGATTGGTCATCATCCTTTTCCCCAACAGTCTTAAATTTGTCGATAACTTCATCTAAAAGTTCACCTATTCCGTTACCGTGTTCAGCTGAAATACCAAAAGGCTCACCTAAACCAAGGTTATAGAATTCGTATAACTTTTCAGGGCTATAGTTGTCCAATTTATTAACTGCAAGAACAACGGGTTTGCCTGATTTTCTTAACTTCATAGCAACGTCTTCATCAGAAGAATTTAAGCCTGTTTTTGCATCTGTAAATAAAATTATAACGTCTGCCGTTTCTATAGCAATTTCTGCTTGCTTTTGAATATGTCTCCACATTTGGTCGGTAGATTTTAATTCTAAACCACCTGTATCAACTAATGTGAAATAATTGCCACACCATTCAGCATCAGCATATAATCTATCCCTAGTAACACCTGGAAAGTTTTCTACGATTGAAATCTTCTTTCCTACTACTTTATTAAAAAATGTTGATTTACCAACGTTTGGTCTACCAACTATTGCAACTAATGGTTTTGCCACGATAATCACGTCCTTTTCTTTTTATATCTATTTATATAATAATACCGACTTGTTTTCGCCGTTCATATCAACTATAATTTTTTCTTCGTTAGAAGTTGGAACATTTTTACCAACGTAATCTGCTCTTATAGGCAACTCTCTATGTCCCCTATCTATCAAAACTGCCAATTGAATACTCTTTGGTCTACCCAATGCAATAACAGCTTCAATAGCAGCCCTAACCGTTCTACCCGTATACAAAACGTCATCACACAAAACAACGTCTTTTCCTTGAAGGTCAAATGCAATTTTGTTTTTTTCTTTAGAAACATTGCCTTTTTCGGCAATATCATCTCTATAATGTTTGATATCAATTTTATCAAATAAAATATCAACTTGTTCTATTTCGCTAATATTCTTTGAAAGTTTTTCACAAACAGGAACGCCACCCTTTGCAATGCCAAGAAGCACTACGTTTTTTACACCCTTATTGTTTTCAATAATTTCGTGCGAAATTCTTTTTAATGCTCTATCAATTGCTAAAGCATCCATTAAAATGGTTTTAACTTGCATATTTACCTTAAACCTTTTAAGATTTTTTCAAAATAATCAGGTATTGGACTAGTAAAACTAACCTTTTTACCCGTTGTTGGATGCACAAACTCTAACTTTTGTGCGTGTAATAGTTGTCCGTTTAGGTTGAACTTTTGATTTTTATATCCGTATTCTTTATCCCCAACTATTGGATGCCCTAAATGTTTTGCATGAACCCTGATTTGATGAGTTCTACCCGTTTTCAACTTAAATTCGCATAAAGTGTGACAATTAAAGCGCTTAAGCACCTTATAATCAGTAATAGCAATCCTACCACTAGTGGTAACAGCCATTTTTGTTCTGTCTTTTACACTTCTGCCTATAAAAGTATTAACTGTGCCACTATCAGTTTTAAGCACACCTTCAAGCAAAGCAACGTACGTTCTATTACATGTTTTATCTTCTAATTGTTTTGCTAAAGATATATGTGCATTATCATTTTTAGCCACAACTAATAATCCTGATGTATTTTTATCAATTCTATGCACTATTCCTGGTCTTACAACCCCGTTTATACCCGACAAATTATCTAAATGATATAAAAGCGCATTTACAAGTGTATCGCCTTGCGTTCCACTACCTGCATGCACGGTAAGTCCTTGTGGCTTATCAATTACCGCAATATCATCATCTTGATAAACTATGGAAAGCGGAATATCAATAGGTTGCACGTCAAGATTTTTAACTTCTGGCAAATTCACTTGAACTTGATCGCCATTTTTAAGAATTTTATTTGATTTTACAATTTTTCCGTTTACTAAAACGTTACCATCATCGCATAGTTTTTTAATATGCGAGCGAGTAAATTCAAGCACCCCCGCAAGATAAATATCCACTCTTAAATTGTCATTATTAGTAATTTCAAATATTTTATTTTGCATCATTTTTTCTTAAAAATTGCTTCTTTATCTAAAAATAATAGGTGAATCAACATCATTATTGTACCAACAACTAAAAATGAATCGGCAATGTTGAAAATTGGAAAATAATAATCCCAAAAAATAAAACCTAAAAAGTCTATAACTTCACCCATAACTAGCCTATCAATAAAGTTACCAATAGTTCCACCTATTGCAAAAAGTAATCCAACTTTAAGCCAATTATACTTGTTTTTGATTGAATAAATATAAAAAAACACAAAAGCAAGTAGCGCAATAATAGTCATAACCTTAAAAAAAGTTTGCGCCCAAGAAACCCCTGCTAAAAAACTCCATGCAGCACCCGGATTTCTATGGTAGGTAAAGTAGAAAAAGCCATCGATAACAGTTCTAACTTCCTTATACTCATAATTAGTTGCAAAATAATGCTTTGTAAGTTGGTCAAGAAGAACAATTAAACCAAGGAGCAATATAAATAGGCTTTCTACTATTATTCTTTTTCTTCTATCAGCCCCAATTCTTTGCATAATTCCTCCAATACTAATTCGCCAGGGTTAAGTACGTCATCAAGATTAAAACCACTATTTTTAGTAGTCGCTATGTACTCTTTAATTTTTTGTTTTGGGTTAAAACCTTTGCCGTGCTTAAATAAAATCTCATCAATTTCTTTAATAGTGTCTACTGCATCAGTAGATTTTTCCACCATGTCTCTAACGGTTAAAACTTGTTTTGTTATAGGATATAATGGGTATTTTTCTTGCATTTCATCAAAATAATCGCTCATTTTATCCATGAAACTTTGTAATTTTTGCACTTCTAAAGCGTATTGAAACTTAACTCTTTCATCAAGTTCCATTGCATTCTTTTCAGCACGCTCTAAAGTAGCAATTATAAGTTTTTCTTTAGCCTTATAATCTTCGTTTTCTTGTTTTAATGAAGCATTTTCTTTGGAAATTTCATTTAATTTAGTCTTTTGCTCATCTATTAAGTTTTCATATTGAGCTTTTAACTCGGCAATTATATCGCTCACTTCTTGCTTTTTATAATTTCTTTTATTTAGTTCCAAAGTCATTTCTCCATTATTTTAATTTTTAACTTTAGCACCCCTAATCTTATCTAGCATATTATTTTTTAGTTCATACAGTGCATCAGATAGGTCAACCTTATATAAATGTGGTTTATCAAGACGCTTATACTCATCCCAAAAACTTTCAAGCTCTTGTTTTGTATATTCTCTAATTTCATTTAAGGTTGGCATTTTGTATACAAGCTTACCATTTTTTATAACATCAACTTGTAAGGTTCTAATTTCATAATCTTCAAAAGTGATTTTTTTCCATCTTTCAATAGGGTGAGTTAACACCAATGGTTTAGAAGTATCAATTTCTTTTTCATCTCTTAAGAAAATGCAGTCAGCTTCAGCCTTGCCCGTAGCTTTATCGTAAACCCTGAAAATATTCTTAAAGCCAGGGTTTGTAATTTTTGCAACGTTTTCAGATAGCTTAATTTTCGGAGTGATATTGCCATCTTTATCAATGATTGCTGCAAGTTTATAAACACCACCAAGTGCCGGCATATCTGCACTAGTAATAAGTTTAGTACCAACACCCCACACGTTAATTTTAGCGCCTTGATTTTTTAATGAGTTGATTGAGTATTCATCAAGATCACCTGATGCGCAAATAACAGTTTCAGTAAAACCTGCTTCATCCATCATCTTTCTTGCTTTTTTAGATAAATATGCAAGGTCGCCTGAATCAAGCCTAATTCCCTTCGGTTTATGTCCGTTTTCTTGTAAATGCTTAAATACTTTTATTGCGTTTGGTACACCTTGATTTAACGTATCAAAGGTATCAACTAATAACAACGCATTATCTGGATAAGTTTTTGCATATTCCATAAATGCAGTATATTCATCCTTAAAATTCATTACCCAGCTATGTGCGTGAGTACCAGAAACAGGAATACCAAACATTTTGCCTGCTAAAACGTTTGAAGTTGATGCACAACCACCAATAACTGCAGCCCTTGCACCATAAATACCTGCATCAGGCGCTTGAGCACGGCGAAGACCAAATTCCATTACGACATCGCCTTTTGCTGCATAGTTTATTTTTGCTGACTTTGTTGCAATAAGCGTTTGAAAGTTTAGCATATTTAATATTGCCGTTTCCACAAGTTGCGCTTCAATAATAGGTGCTTTAACCGTCATTATTGGCTCGCCTGGGAATACAACAGTTCCCTCAGGAACGGCATATATATCGCCACTAAACTTAAAACCAGCTAAAAAGTCCAAGAATTGTTTACTAAAAACACCTAAACTTTCTAGGTAATCTATTTCTTCCTTACCAAAATGAAGATTTAATACGTAATCAACAACTTGTTCTAATCCACATGCAAGCGAATAAGTAATCATATCATTTTGACGGAAAAACACGTCAAACACGGCAATTTCATCTCTTTTATCATAGTTGAAATAGCCATTCATCATAGTTAATTGATATAAATCGGTTAACAAAGTAAGATTTCTTTTGTCCATAAAATCCTCCACAGATGTTGATTATAAAATTTTGCACTAACCCATTATCTAATTTAGTATATCACAATAATTATTTTTTGTAAATTGTTATTTCTTCTTTTAGCAAATATTTATTTAATAAATATTCAGTTTAATACAACAAAAAATGGCGAACCAATTTTAGATTCGCCATTTAATAGCATTAATTATTTTGCACTTATTCCTTTAATAGTGTTAACAATTGCTTTTGCAATAGTTTCGTTTAGCTCATGGTCTTTGCTTTCTACCATAACCCTAATTTTAGGTTCAGTACCTGATGCTCTTATCATCAATCTACCTTTCCCCGCAAGTTCAGCATTATATTTAACAACTTCTTTACTCAATTCTTCGCTGTTCATAACCCTGAACTTATCTTCAACTATTACGTTTTTATTTGATTGTGGATATAATTTAACTCCGAACGCTTCAGACATTGCCTTGTTTTGTTCAACTAACATATTAGCAACAACGATTGCTGACAAAATTCCGTCGCCAGTAGTTGCTAAATCTTTTAGGATTATGTGTCCACTTTGTTCGCCACCAAGCGATAAATTTTTTTCAACGAGTTTGGCAAGAACGTACTTGTCGCCAATATCCGTTCTAATCATATCAATACCTTCTGCTTTTAGGCCATCTTCAATAGCCATATTAGTATGACTAGTACCAACGACAATGTTAGATCTTAATTCGCCTTTAGCCTTTAGATATTTAGCAAGACCATAAATGATTTCATCACCATTAATGACGTTACCCTTTTCGTCAACAGCCATTAATCTGTCAGAATCGCCATCAAACGCAAAACCTACGTCAGCATTATATCTAAACACTCTTTTTACAAGGTTTTCTGGGTATAACGCACCACAGCCTTCATTAATCTTTGTGCCATTGTTAGTACAATTTGCAGCAATTACGTTTGCACCAAGCCTTCTAAACACTTCTGGAGCAATTTTATGCGCCGCGCCATAAGCACCATCAAGAACAATAGTTTTGCCTTTTAAGCTGTTTTTACTAGCCCCAATCAAATAGTCTCTATACAACTTTACAAGGTTAAAATTTTGCTCATATCGACCAATATGGGGGTATTCATTGACTTTACTACGAATAAAACAGCGTTCAATTCTTTCTTCTTCTTTTTCACCGAGCTTATATCCGTTTGAGTCAAACACCTTAATACCATTATACTCACCACTATTGTGTGATGCACTAATAACAACACCGTAATCAGCCTTAATTTCTTTTGTGATATAAGCAATACCTGCAGTTGGGCAAACACCAATATCTATAACGTTTGCACCACCACTCATCGCACCACTAGCTACACTTAACGCTAAATAAGTGTTAGAAATTCTAGTATCCGCACCTATAACGATAGTTGGATTATTTTTTAAGATTGATAATGCGTTACCAATTTTATATGCCACGTCTTGAGTTAATTCTTCATTAACTTTACCCCTGATTCCATCAGTACCAAAAAATACGCCCATTTATTTATCCCCTATTTTATTATTCCTTTATAGTTTTCAAATAGTTATGTGCCCTATTTGCTTTAACTTCTTGGCGAACTCTACCAATTACAAAATCATCATTAGATGTGTCGTCAGTAACAGTTGTGCCTGCACAAATATATGTATTTTTTTCAATATTTAATGGAGCAATTAAATTACAGTTACTACCGATAAAACAATTATCTCCAATAATAATCTTGTTCTTTTGCTTACCATTATAATTAACGAAAATTGCACCACAACCGATATTACAACCTTCACCAACTTCAGCATCGCCAACGTATGCTAAATGGCTTACTTTACTACCATTACCAATAACGGCATTTTTAATTTCAACAAAATTACCAATTTTTGCATCATCTTTAATAATAGCCTTTGGGCGAAGCCTTGCAAATGGCCCAACACTGCAATTTTTACCAACTACAGCACTTTCACTATGTGTGCTTGTAATTGTAGTACCATCATCAATTTGTGTATCTTTAATATAACAACCTGGATAAATAGTAACGTTATCACCAATAACAGTGTTGCCTTCTATTCTATTATTTTCATAAATCGTTACGTTATTGCCGATCACAACCGTTTTATCAATAAAAATAGAACGTCTGTTTTTTAGGCAAAAATTTGTGCCATGTTTAATTCTCATTTTCCTACCTCTTAATTTTAAAAAATATGTGCAAATTTTATCTTCACAATTTTAAATTTTACATTAAATTTTGAATTTTGTCAATAGTGTTTTTAATTTTTTATTAAAAAATACCTTATTTTTTGTTAATTTATATATAGTTTTTCAATTTTCACGATTTTAAAATTTGGGGGTAATAATTTATTTTATGTTACCCATATTAAAGCAAAAAATATAATTGACTGTAAATGCTATTTATGGTATAATTCCTTTATATTAATATGTAGGTGTAGACATGATTTGTTTTGTAGTTGCATTAAAAAAAGAAGCAGAACTACTTTTGGAAAGGGCAAAAAATCTAAAATCTTTTAAGATTGCTGATAAAATTGCATATTCTTTTGAACTTGAAGACAAAGAATGTGTTTTAGTTATTAGCGGTATTGGTAAAGTAAGCGCAGGCTTAACTACACAAATATTAATTGATAAATACAAACCAGGTTACATATTCAATTTTGGTACTTGTGGTGGCATGAATGATAGCGTGCAAATACTAAACTACTATGCCGTAGAAAAATGTTGCCAATACGATTTTGACGTAAGTGCTATTGATGACGTGCCTGTTGGCTATATTCAAGAATATGATAGAGTTTATTTTGATGCACACGTAAACGGTCTTGACTTTTTAGAAAAGCGAAACATTGCTAGTGCAGACAAATTTACGCATAAATATGAAGACGTAAAGACTATAAACGATATGGATTGTAGTATTTGCGATATGGAAGCAGGTGCAATTGCACAAGTGTGCACTTCAAACAACGTTCCATTTGTTGCAATCAAAGGTATTAGCGACGTACATGGAAAAGGTACACAACCAGAACAATTCTTCGAAAACCTTAAAAAAGTTGGCGCAGGCTTCACTGATATCATAATTAAAGCAATAAACAACATTAAATTTTAAAATGCAATAAAAAGTTAAAAGCACCACATCTTTGTGGTGCTTTCTTTATGCTTTAATATAGATAAAAACCTTTACACAAATTAATTTTTAAAAAACAAAAGTGAATTTACAAAAAAAATAAAAGGCTTTCGATTGAAAGCCTTATGGAGCTGATAACCGGAATCGAACCGGTGACCTCATCCTTACCAAGGATGTGCTCTACCATCTGAGCCATATCAGCAATCTACCTAAAATGCTAATTTATTATATAAAAAAAATTATTATTTGTCAATCCAAAACATAATAAAATGCAAAAAAAATTATCGTTTACAAAATAAAAATGGCTAAAACCTTTGTTCTAGCCATTTTATTTATATTTTATTGTGTTACTTGTTCATCTTCGGCTTGATCATCGCCATCTTCATCATTTTTTGGGGTGATAGCAATCTTTCTAACAGTTGAATCATCAATTCTCATAATTCTAACGCCTTGAGTATCTCTACCAATCTTACTAATATCAGAAGCAGCAACCCTAATGATTGTTCCGTTGTCGGTAATAATCATTATGTCTTCGCCTTCAGTAATCAACTTCAAGCTTGCGAGTTTACCAGTTTTAGCATTGAATACACCTGCTTTTACACCCTTACCGCCACGAGTTTGCATTCTGTAATCATCTATGTCAGAACGTTTACCATAGCCGTTTTCAGTCATTGTAATAACTTCAGCGCCTTCTTTAATAACTGCCATATCCACAACGATATCATCATCGTTTAGCATAATACTTCTTACACCTTGAGTGTCTCTACCCATTGGTCTAACGTCTTTTTCGCTAAATCTAATACACTTACCTTCGTGTGATGCGATAATTACTTCATCTTCACCGGTTGAAAGTTGTACTGAAATCAATTCATCTCCTTCAACAATACTAATTGCAATCTTACCGGTCTTTCTAATGCTTGCAAATTCTGATAAAGCAGTCTTTTTAATCAAGCCTTTTTGAGTAGCCATCATAATATAACCTTCAGCATCTGCTTTTAATGGTATCATTGCACGAACTTTTTCGTTTTCACCAAGTTGTAACAGGTTAACAATTGCCCTACCACGAGCCGTTCGTTGTCCTTCAGGTACCATGTATCCTTTTATGCTATAAACCTTACCCTTGTCTGTAAAGAACAAGATGTCATCGTGTGTTGATGTAACGAACATATTGTCGATAAAGTCTTCTTCTTTTGGTTTATGAGCCGTAACACCCTTGCCACCCCTTCTTTGAGTTCTGTATTCGGCAACAGGAACACGTTTAACGTAACCAAAGTGAGTTAAGCTTATAACAACGTCTTCAACAGGAATCATGTCGGCAATATCAATTTCACCATAGTCGTAAGAAAGTTCTGTCTTTCTTGGTGATGGATATTTATCCTTAATTTGTTCCATATCGCTTCTAATAATAGCCTTAACTCTATCTCTATTAGCAAGAATATCCTTTAAGTCAACGATAATTTTATCAAGTTCAACAAGTTCTTCTTTAAGTTTTTCAACTTCCATGCTTGTTAAACGTTGTAATCTCATTTCAAGAATAGCATTTGCTTGCTTATCAGAAAGCATAAATTCTTCAACAAGTGCTGAACAAGCAGAGTTTTTATCAGCAGACTGACGAATAATTTCAATAACTCTATCAATGTTAGCAAGTGCAATAACTAAACCTTTAACGATATGTTCTCTTTCTTCAGTTTTTGCTAGGTCGTATTTAGTGCGTCTAACAATAACTTCTTCTTGGTGAGCGATATAATGTTCTAAAATTTCTTTCAAGCCTAAAACTTTAGGTTCGCCATCAACAAGCGCTAAAAGAATAATACCATCTTTTACTTGTAAATTTGTATGTTTATATAAAGTATTGAGAACAACTTGAGCATTAGCATCTTTTTTAAGGTCGATAACCATTCTCATACCGTGTCTATCAGACTCGTCCTTAATATCGCTTACGCCTTCAATTCTCTTATCTTTAACCATGTCGGCAATGTTTTTAATAAGCATTGCTTTATTTACTTGGTAAGGAAGTTCAGTAACTACGATTCTTTCTCTTGTGCCATTGTTAAATTCTTCAATTTCACATTTTGCACGAAGAACAAAGCCACCTTTACCTGTTCTATAAGCTTGCTTAATGCCAGCTCTACCCATTAAAACACCACCGGTTGGGTAGTCAGGTGCAGGAATGTATTCCATAAGCTCATCAACGGTAATATCAGGATTATCCATCAATGCAATACAACCATTTAAGCATTCTGCAAGGTTGTGGGGTGGAATATTTGTAGCCATACCAACGGCAATACCATCTGCACCATTTACAAGGATATTTGGTATTCTTGAAGGTAAAACAACCGGTTGCATTTCGGTATCGTCAAAGTTTGGATAAAAATCAACAGTATCCTTATCTATTTCACGGAGCATTTCATTTGCAAGCTTAGAAAGTCTTGCTTCTGTATATCTATAAGCCGCAGCAGGGTCGCCATCGACTGAACCAAAGTTTCCGTGACCATCAACAAGTGGGAAGTTGATTGAAAAGTTTTGTGCTAAACGAACTAACGCATCGTAAACAGAACTATCACCATGTGGGTGGTACTTACCTAAAACTTCACCGACAATTTTAGCACATTTTTTGAATGCTTTATCACTAGTCAAGCCCATATCGTGCATAGCGTATAAAATACGTCTATGAACAGGCTTCATACCATCACGTACATCAGGAATAGCACGAGATACGTTTACCGCCATTGCATATGCGATAAACGATTTTTTTACTTCATTATTAACTTCAACGTTAATAAGTTTTGTTTTTTCAAGCGTCGCTTTGAATTCAGCTGATAATTCAGCACTGATTTCTTTTTTTGCCATTTTTCTATTCCCCTTGTTTATACGTCTAAATCGGTAACAAGTTTAGCGTTGTTTTCAATGAAAGCACGCCTTAATTCTGGGTTGTCACCCATAAGTGTTGTAAACGTTTCATTTGCTTCTAAAGCATCTTCCATTGTAACTTTTAGCATTGTACGAGTTTCTGGATTCATGGTTGTTTCCCAAAGTTGTTCAGGGTCCATTTCACCAAGACCTTTATATCTTTGGATATCACACTTACCAACTTCTGCTAAATAGTCTTGTAATTCTTTATCTGAATACAAATATTTATCAACTTTATTTTTTGTTGCCTTATATAGTGGTGGTTGGGCGATATATACGTGACCTTTTTCAATAAGTGGGCGCATAAATCTAAAGAAGAATGTTAGTAATAAAATTCTAATGTGGCTACCATCTACGTCGGCATCGGTCATACAGATAATTCTGCTGTAACGAAGTTTAGATTCATCAAAATCATCTTGAATACCACCACCAAATGCAGTGATCATGCTCTTAATTTCTTCATTTTCTAAAACTCTGTTAAGTCTTGCCTTTTCAACGTTCAAAATTTTACCACGCAATGGTAAAATTGCTTGGAAACGCCTATCACGACCTTGCTTTGCACTACCACCAGCCGAATCACCTTCGACTATAAAAATTTCACAAAATTCTGGGTTTTTATCAGAGCAGTCTGCAAGTTTGCCCGGCAATGTGGTTGATTCTAAAGCTCCTTTTCTTCTTGTGCTTTCTCTTGCAAGTCTAGCAGCTTCTCTAGCACGTTGTGCTGTAATACATTTTAATAATACTTCTCTTGCCTTTGAAGGATTTTCTTCCATGAACGCGCCAAAATGTTCGTTCATAGCCTTAGTAACGTAGTTTCTCATTTCACTATTACCAAGCTTTGTCTTTGTTTGACCTTCAAATTGTGGTTCGGTAAGTTTAACTGAAATAACAGCAACTAAACCTTCTCTACAGTCATCAGAAGAAACCTTTTCATCACCCTTAAACACATTAAGCTTTTTGCCGTATTCATTAATAATTCTACTTAAAGTACTCTTGAAACCTTCAAGGTGAGTACCACCTTCTTCTGTATTGATATTGTTAGCGAAAGCATAAATAATTTCGTTATAAGTTTCGGTGTATTGAAGAGCAACTTCTACTTCAGTATCACCGTAGAAAATATCAAAGTAAACAGGCTTATCAAAAAGTGGGCCTTTATTCTTACTTAAATCCTCTACAAAGTGAGCAATACCACCTTCATAGAAGAAAGTATCTTCCCTTTCTCTTTCAGGTCTTAAATCAATAATTTTGATTGTTAAACCTTTATTGAGGTATGCAAGTTCACGCAAACGAATTTTGATTGTGTCGTAATTAAAGTCAACAGTTTCAAAAATTTCATCATCAGGCATGAAAGTAACCCAAGTACCCGTAAAGTCAGCATCGCCAACAACTTTAAGTGGTGCTTGTGGAATACCCCTATTATAAGTTTGCTTGTGATGTTTGCCGTTTTGATAAACTTCAACTTCAAGCCATTCAGAAAGCGCGTTAACAACAGATAGACCTACGCCGTGTAGACCACCTGAAATTTTGTAACCGCCACCACCAAACTTACCACCTGCGTGTAGCTTTGTCAAAACTACTTCAACGGCAGAAATGCCTTCAGTATGGTGTATTGCCGTAGGAATACCTCTACCATTATCCTTAACAGTACAAGAACCATCAGCATTTAATTGAACGATAATAGTATCGCAATGTCCGTTGTTAGCTTCGTCAATAGAGTTATCAACGATTTCTTGCACCAAGTGATGAAGCCCTCTTACATCAGTAGAGCCAATGTACATACCAGGTCTTTTACGAACTGGATCTAAACCTTCGAGGACTTGAATTTGACCTTCACCATAATTGTTTTCAACTTTAATATTGTCTTGCATTTCACACCCACAATTTTAAATATTTTTGCTTGTATTAATTATATCACATTAATAAAAATTTTACAAGCATTATTTTAAAATATTAAAACTATTTATAGTTTTAAATATGGTTTTTTAACATTGAAGAAAATATTTGGTTTTGTGAATATATTTTGTTAAAATACACATGCTATTTTTAAGGAAAAACAAGGGGTAAAATACATGAATGTTTGCAAAGGATGTGGCAATAAACTTGACGACGGAGGCATACTAGCTTGCCCAAATTGTGGCGCAACTTTTTGTGAAAATTGCGCAGAGATAAATAAGAAAATTTGCCCACATTGTTATAATAATGTTGAATATATAGGGTAAAATTTTGCAAACAAAAAAACACTCGTACGAACAAATCGTGCAAGTGTTTTTTATTTGCTAGAAATTAATTTTTATTGAATGCTTTCGTTTGATATTGAAATTAGGTCCTCTAAAAGTTTAGTTTCATATAGCCCCAAACCTTTTATTTGGCACCTATTTGCTTCTTTTTTTGCTTTTTTGATAAACATATCAAGACCTTCAGTTTGCTCGTTTATATTTATCAAATAAGCAAGTTTTACTCTAACAGTAGTTGCAGTGTTTATATTGTTTAGATATTTTTCAAGCTCATACATTAAGTCATCTGCAACTTGTTCATTTTTATCAAACGTGCAAGCGTTATATAGTGCATCGGTTTTAAAAATATACATATATTGTTTTGGCAAGTACTCTTCTAATGAAAGTAGCCTTTTTATAGTTTGTTTTGCACCTTCATAATCTTTCTTATCCAAATAATATGCATACCTTGCGTTTAATAGTAGCGCAAAGTTTGGATTATCTTCGGCAAGCTGTGGCACAACAAAATATAAATTTTCATCAATTTCGCTCGGTGTTTTTCCACAATATAGGTTTGCTTGAATTTTCAAAAGATTAATCATAACCTTTGAATTATCAGTTTGTTTTTTTAAGTGATAAAGTACCGCACCATCATTAAGAATTCCATCAGTAGAAGATGGCAATAGCGTACCAAAAATAAAGTAAATTCCTATTGGAATTAACATTATCCAAAACATAAAAAGCCATCTTGGTAACGTAGTTATAAACAATACAGGAACGCCTAAAATAGTAACAATAACTGAAGCTATTAGACCTCCAAGCGTCATAGCAAAAAAGCCATTTTCAACACCTTCTTCCTTGGTTGGAATCATTTCAGTATAGCCAGCTTCATCACCAAACATAACAAAGCTGAAAGCCGTTTTATTACCTAATTTTTGCCACTTAAAAAACCAAATGACCATAGAAGAAAATTTAAATCCATTGATTTTACCAAATATTAAATGTCCTAGTTCATGTGCTATTGTATGAATTAAACCAGCTGTAATTGCAAAGCAAACAAATTCAAGCAAAACTTCTTGAACTTCAACATTATAATTGACAGCCACTATATTCAAAATACCCACAATTGAAACCATTGTTAATAAAATAGTTGCAATGTAATTAATTATGTTAGCCTTTCTACTCATCTTCTCTCCGTTTTATAATAAGATAACCTTCTAAATTATCACTTTCACTTATAGTAATTTGCTTTGCGTTTGCCTTAACTAAAATTTCATAAATCAAAGCAACGCCACTAGGAATAACTTCTGCACGCTCTTTTTGAAGCCCGTCTAAATTTTTACGCTCTTCTATACTCATTGAAAAGAGCATATCTCTAACCTTTTTAACATCTTCAGTCGTGATTACATATCCGTGCACTAAATTAGGGTCATAAACCTTCATTTTTTGGCTTATCGATGCTAACGTTGTTGCTGTTCCACCTATCCCAAAAAAGTTCGAATTTGGAATAACACCGTATTCATTAACTTTCGTTTTTACAAAATCAATGATGCTATCCTTATCTTGACCAAACTTATCGGTAATTTTGACTGCACCAACATCTATACTCTTTGAAAAAAGAGATTTGCCGTCTTTAACCACCATAACTTCAGAACTTGCACCACCAACATCAATTATTGCACCATTATCACCAACTGCTCCTAGCGCACCAAGGCTAGCTTCTACTTGCCCGTCAATAACGTCAATAATTATTCCTGTTTTTTGGCTTACAAGGTCTATAAATTGTTGTTTATTAACTGCTTGCCTAACGGCAGCCGTAGCAAAAACGTAAATTTTATCAGCAATTTCTTCTTTTGCTTGATTAACAAAAAAAGAGACTGCATCTGCAGTCCTTTCCATAGGCACATCTTGCAAAACGCAAGTATCACCCATTTTTTCTGCAAGACGTGTTGTTTTTACGTATTTATGTTGAGTTTGACCATCTATACTTATCATAAGCCTAACAGAGTTAGAGCCTATGTCTATCACTGCGTATTTCATATTATGACCCAGAATAATAGTAATCGTGTTTTTTTGCTTCTCTTTCTATCCACTCACGCATTGTGCGTTGTTCAATAGTTTCTTCACCTTGTTTTTTTAGAAGCTCATATTCTGCTGTTTTTTGATTAAAATAATCAATTTTATTTTGCACAACCTTAATGGCTATCATTTGATAAACCATTATTGATAGAAGTGTCACCAATAGACACACTGCCCCTACCGTTAACGCTACTATCATTCTTTTTGTTTTTGCTTCGGTCATATTTTACCTTTTTATCTTTTTGTATAGTTTTTATAATTACATTATAAAACTTTTTTAAAAATTTTGCAAGTATTATATGAAAACTTTTAAAATAGCCTAAAATTCCTGCAAAAACGCCAATTAACATATATGGTCTAAAATTAGGAAAATTCATGAAAAACATGTAAGCAGTAAATATTAAGCCAAGTAAAGACAAAACAATTAAAGCAGTTAAGTTTTCCAAAATTTTGTTCCTTGTTAGCTTTACGCCACAAGTAAAAAAGCTTAAAACAAAACCTGTAATAGCCCCAAAAGCAAGACAAGCTAAAAACACATAAAACTGATTTTTTGTAACAAACACTACTTGAAAATCCTTTTTACAATAGGTTGTTTTTTATTAAAATATTTTATTTCAAAAATACTACCTTCTGCACACAAATTGCCGTTCGCCTTGTTAAATGCTGAAATCTTAATATTTTCGCCCAAGATTTGCATTTTACTGCCCATTACGGTTAGTTTAAGGCATTGTTCGTTAAAACCATCAACACTCTCAACACCTGTAATTGTAAGGTGCTTTCTACATTCTAAAATTACTTTTTCATCTTTACATAAATTTTGTTCTTGCATAATATTCTCCTTTTTATATACTATGCTAAAGGTTAAATTTTTAAGACAAAAAAGAAAAAGACGGTATTATTACCGTCTTTTAAATCAGTTTTCATTTTATTCAGGTAGTTTCATGTCACCAAACTTAATCATACCTTTCTTTCTCATAAATTCGCTAATAACAATATTAAGAATTGCAGGAAGTACAATCATAAGTAAGAATATTCCAACAATGCCTAACGCACCACTAGT
>JAEIGA010001208.1_pt1 | contig 39785 bp, 63 predicted proteins | sample 9270691 | NCBI WGS metagenome assembly JAEIGA01 (sample SAMN17057246, study PRJNA624740) | gut metagenome | biome: biome; isolation source: fecal sample | host: Bos grunniens | place: China: Xizang | collected 2019 | reverse complement strand
GTGGACGGCTCGCGTAAAAAACGTGATTTTTTGACCACCCCGGTCACCATTTTTCCTCGTTTTGATATCCTTTCGCTGCCGCGTATCGTCCGCGCCCATGCACACGCTCGTGACAGTCAAAGCACAGCGGCACGAGCTGTAAGTGTTCGCCGTCGGCGTCCGTGTATGTACGCGAGTACGCCAGTTCCGGCGCTATCCGCACAGGCTTGACGTGATGCACCAACACCGCCCGCGAGAGCTTGTGCTGCCGGCGGCAGAAAACGCACTCGCCGTGGTGCTCTCTCCTGATCTCCCGCGCCAGAGCCTTCCAGCTCCGTGACTCATAGAACTTGTCGAGCTCGTCATGCGCGATCAGAAAGCGCAGCTCTTCTGCGGAGAAAAAAGCCATTTTTTACCCGCCTTTTTTTACTAACATAACAAAATTTTTAGTGAAAGTCAACAGAAAATCGGTCACAAAATCGCGGCAACTGGTCACAACTTTTTTTCACAGCGTCGAGCTATCCGCATCTTAACGCATGAGCAGCTGATTTTCCCCTTGATCTCCCGCGCCGTCTGGCTGTAACTCAGCCCCCGCAGGAAGTGGAGTTCAAACATCTCCCTGGTCTGCGGGTCCTCGATCGCGGCAATGTAGTCCTCAATCTCTGTGCGTGTCTGCGGGTCGGCTATCTTGTATGTAGCCAGTCTGCTTATCGTCATATCTGCACCTCTTTCTCGTTTTTCGACTTGCCAAAAAGAAAACGCGATTTTTTGACCCCCCCTCTCAGAGAAAAGCGGTTTCGTCTCCTTCGTTGTATCTTTTCTGACGTTCGTACCTCATCGCCTTCATAAACTCTCCCCGCCAGTATCGGGACATATGGCAGCATATAGCGTTGATCGCGTTGTATGCCGCAGCCATAGCCTCGACCATATCTGCTGTGACGTCCGGGCTATCTTCCAGATCTCGGCTTTTCTCGGTGGCTGCGATCAGCTGCGCGCATTTCTCAATCATGGCATCCTTGCGCTTTTCTTCCTCGCTCACTTCGTCACCCCCTCACACGTCTAGCTTCGCACCTTTTCGGTAGAAGATCATGTGTATGTAATATAGCCCGCTTTCGTCGTTGTAAAACGGTTCACACTCGTGGCAGATGTACCCCGGGTAGAGCTTCTCAAAGAAACGGGCGTGTTCTTTTTCCTTGGCGAGCTCCGCCGCACGTCGCTTTGTGTAGCGGTAGTCGTTCGTCTTCGGCTCCGGGTGTGTGCAGCTCCTGGAGCACGTCCAGCTCTTGCCTTTCTTCCCGTCGCCTGCCTCGTTCTTTTTCTGCTTGCCGAAATACTTCGCAAGCCCCATGACTCCGTCTGCCGAAAACATGAGCGGCTTGCAGTCGATGTAGCCTTTGCCCCAGAGGGCAGCCATCTCCTGCGGGGTCAACCCGCCCGTGAGTACCAGGTGAAAATGCGGGCGTCCATTTCTGGTGCCGACCTCCTCACACTTGACCCACTTCATAACTTTTCCGAGCTTTGCGAGCCGGCGCTTGACTTTGGCAAGAAAACTGTCTATCGCTTTCTTGGCTTCCTCGGGGGTCGGGATATCGCCTTTGAACGTCAGGGTGAGGTACCAATCGTCGTGTGTGAAGTTCGCACAAATCAGGCGGTTGCAGGCTCGGGCGCTGTTCTTGCGGTTGAGCGCCTGCTGCACTTCACGGGTCGGCTTGCGGGATATCCTCCGCCTTTTCCCTTTCTGCGAACATCTGTATCCGAACACCGGATAGATACTCGCTTCGAGATAGTCACCGCATTCAAACTTTTGTTCGCGTATCGCCATCTGCCCGCGCTCGACCATGCCCCACCCCTCGCTCTCTTCGTTTTTCCTTTTTCTGCCAAAACCGCCGCGTTGTTAAGACCCATTACAAGCTTTAAAAATTTTTCTCGTTTTATTTGATTTTTGATAAATATAAAATATGGTCAGCTTGCTCCCCTATATATAAGGAAGCAAGCCCCCACTTTTTTACTTTCTAAAGATCTCGTGTGTGCCGTTCATGAGCTTCTTTTCGACACTGGACATTTTATATCCTACATCTTTTAAAATGTCATACCAATGCTGCAAGCTCCCGTTCGCGGAGTATGCATTATTATAATCGTGTACTCTGATGCTATGCCCGCTGTAGCCGTAGCTGTTCTCGTAGATCGTCGCCAGCAGCGCCAGCATAACTGACTCGGGCTTGTACTCTACTTTTTGCACCCATGCGTCCGAATCCAGGAGATCATTGATCTCATAGTCCTCGTCCTCCACGGGCTTGATGCCGAGCAGCTCCGCGGCGTTGCCGTATACGATATCCTCTATATCCGGCTCGGTGAGATAGTACCTGTACACCTTGCTTATTTTTCCGCTGTACTGCCGCACAAAATCGAGCCGCATCTCCTGCATCTGTGCTTCGAGCTCCTCGATCTCCTGCTGCTTCTTCCTGCGCTCGGCCTCGGATTTGTCGTCTTCTTTTTTTGCGGGCTTTTCGAGCTCGCCGCCGACAACATAAACGTTCTGGTAGCCGTCATATATATAGTATGTGATCTCCGCGCTCTCCGCGAGTTCCCGGATATCCTCTTTCTGGCTATCTGTGATCTCACTGCCTATATAGTAGTATCCTAGCTGCTTCCTTTTCGATTTTTCCTTAAAATCGAGCATCTCCATACAGTCGTCAAAAAGAGAGAGCCACTCGGCTTTGACTTTTGCCCTTTTTTCTTCGTTGATCGCACTTCTAACAGTCCACGCAAAATCGCTCGTCCCGATCTTGCTAAGAGCCTTGTTCTTGAGCTTCGGGTCGCTGATTTTTTCAAGCTCGATGTAGTCCGAGATGCTCGGCTGCCGTTCCTGCGATTTTTCAAACTCCTCCTTATCAAGCTCCAACAGCTTTAAACGGTGCCTGATAGTAGTCTTGCTAAAACCGGTTTTCTCGGCGATAGTATCCTGTGTTTCGCCGAGATCGAGCATCGTCTGAAATCCCTGCGCCTGCTCGTACACGGTGAGGTCGCTCCGCTGCATATTCTCTAGCAGCATCGTTGCTATCTGCTCTTTTTCTGTCATCGCAACGATCATGCACGGCACATACATCAGCCCCGCACGCTTTGCCGCTTCGAGCCGCCTGTGTCCGATAACGCACACGAACTCGTCCGTGTTCTCGTCGGGGTTCTCGGGGTCGATGTACTCCACAACGGTGAGATTTTGAAATATCCCGTTTGCGCGTATGCTGTCCTCCAACTCTTCCAGGTCTCCGAGATCTTTCCTCGGGTTCTGCGGGTGTGGGCGTATCTGCTTAGGCTGGATCTCTGTCTGTCTGTCAATGACTCTCATTTTTTTACCTCCGTTATCTCACGATCAGCACCCCGTTATCTATCAGTTTCGAGATGTACCATTCAAATCGCCTGCGCTCGGTGTCAGAAAGACCCTTGTCGCTCGGCAGCCCTCGCCGGGCTTTGTATCTTCGGTACAGCTCCCCGATAACGGGGTGATTGACGTCATATAAAAATCCGTATGGATTGTCTTTCGTAAAAATTCCGCGATCTACTTCCTTGCTCACGGTGCCCTCACTTTCCTGCAAGCGTTTTCCGGGGTGTCCGTCCCCATTTCCTCACACATCCAGCAGGGGAGATTGATCTTACAGCCCATGATCTCGTTTAACTCATGCTCTCTGCAAAATCGCTTTACCCTCGGCGTGAGATGTGCGCTCAGTGCCTCGATATACCGCATCTTTGCGATATGCGGATTCTCCCCCGCGTAAACGCACTCTCCGTGGAAGAAAACGCGATTTTTTGACCCCCCCGGGTCGATTTCCCAGGAAACCGCTTGACTTTTGCCACCACTTGTGATATAATGAGACTCTAAACTTTTCATTTTATTTTTTTCATGTGCGCCTTTCCCGGGGCGCTCCTTTTTTGTCTCGTTTTCCATGTGCCGCCTCAGTTTGCCCAGAGCCAAAATGCTTTCATCGCGCCGTCTATCAGCCACAGCGCCCACGGGATCGTCAGCATACCTACGATCATCAATGCCGCGTAGCTGAGGTTCAGCCGTGCCTTTCGGTCTGCGTTGCGGATAGCTGCTTTCTTGCGGTCGGTCGCCCGTTCGGCAGCCTTCGCGTAAAATGCGATCATCTTATCCTTTTCCGCGAGCTCGCATTTGTGCTCTGCGTTGAGTTCGTCGATGTACTGCTCGTACTTGGCGAACTCATTCGAAATCATTATCCTATCGCCTGCACTGTATTTCCCCAGGTTCAGCGATATTTCAGGTTTTTTCGTTCCGTTCATGTTCTTTCTCCTTTTTTAACCGAAGCCGTATCCGGCTGCGTTGCCGCTGCCGCAACTGATGCCTTTGCCGCTGCCGTTGCCGCTGCCGTTGCCTCTGCCGCCACCGTAGCCGAAGCCGTATCCGGCTGCGCTGCCGTAGCCATTACCGCTTGCGTTTCCGTCCCCGTAACTGGTGCCGTATCCGTCTCCTCTACCGCTCCCGTCTTCGTAACCTCCGCCGTAGTTGTCACCGCCGCCGCTCCCGCCGCCGTAACCGTACACGCCGTTAGCATTCAAAATCCACGACCCCCTCTATGCTTGCTTTCCCTGCTTCGGTGCAGGGTATAATTTCGATAGCTTCGGTCAGCGTGATCTGCGGTACGCAGCAAGAAAACTTACAATTTTCGGGTTTTTTCACACCCTTTGCTGCGATCTCGCTAAGAGTAAATGCGCCATCCCAGTACCACAGTCTGCGGGCGTTCTCCAGCACGACCTCTTTGCCGTTTCGTACTGTAAGATATCCCGCGTGAACGCCTGCACTAAATGTACGAATTATTACATATTCAAGCCCGCTGTCGTCAGTCGCCATTACAACAGCATCACTCTTTTTTATGTATACTTCACCATTTATCGTTATTTCGTCCATTATTCTTCCTCCTCTTTTTCTCCCTGCATTTCGAGGAAAAGTTTTACCATACCGAGCAGCTCGCCCATATCAAACGCGTCTTGCTCGTCCTCGTCAAGAAATTGATAGTTGCCTATCAGCTCTTTCTTGATCTTTTTTATAAATTCACGATCTGTCATTTTTTCCTGTTTCTCTCCTCTCGTCTTCCCAGGGGTCGGACGTGTCGTCATCGTCCATGTACATATATGCCGTGATCACTCCCAGCGCGAACGCCGCCGCTATGCCTATCACTACCAGTACCACCGCTATCATAGCCCTATCCCCCATACTTTGAGACATACTGCCCGTAGCTCATGCCGAGAGCTGCGGTTTTTTTTACGATGTCCGCTATGCCTTTGTTGCCCTTTGTGATCCGCTTTTTCGGTGCGGGTTCGTAGTCATACTTGCCGTTTCGCGCAGCCCACTCCATTTTTTGCTGATTGCATACTATCGGGCGGCATTCCGGGCAATACTTGCCCTGCGCCTTGCGGCTGTCGTACTTTTTCCCGCAGCGTGTGCAGATATGCTCGTAAATAGTCACCCGTGCAGTCGGCTGCGCCAGCGTTTTTCGGCAGCTCTCGCAAAATGCCTGCTCTGACTCGGCTTCAAAGATCTCGCCGCAGCGCTCGCAGCAGAAAACGTGCATCTCACTCACTTTTATGCATCTCCTCTTGGTACTTTTTCAGCGCTTCCAACTCCCTCCGAGCGTCAAACTGCTCACGCACTGTCATATGCTCTTTTTTCTTCCGCGTGTCAAGCAGCTTCTTCTCGATCTCCCGCTTGTCCTGCTCCGGGTCGTTTATATAGTCAATTTCCGTCTGCATATAAGCAGTCGCTTCGGTTATCGTTCCCTTGCACCATGCCGTTATGACTGCGTTTATGCGGCTTTCGCCGTACCCGTAATCATAGTGCAGTGTAGCAAGCATCAGCACGATATTTTCCACCAGCCCCGCTTTATAAAACGGAGATTTCAGCGCCGCAAGGTCTTTTTCCCTGCAAAGCCCCGAAAGCTCTTCCAGTATGACTTCCGCAAGCGTTTTTGATATGTAAGGCATATCGTTGAGCATTTCACCCATGCGGTACTCCCGCACGTCCGTGTCGTTATCGGCTTCAAGATATTTCACGGAGTCAATAAACCGCGCGAGAAAATTCTGCAAAGCCCGCTTGCCGAAGCGCTCCGGGTAAAGTTTTCTGAGAGTTTCAAGGAAATTTGCGATAAGCACAATGTTTATATTGCAGGCTCTGTCACACAGCTCCACTGCGTTCATAAGCTTTAAATTTCGGTGAGGATTTTTAAGACAATTCACACTGCTTCACTCCTTTTCATCGTCGTGTACATAACTGCACGTATCACAAGGGCTTTCGCCGTTCTCAAAAGTGTAGTAGTACGCGCAAGAGTTGCACTTTATGCCGCTTTCGTCGTTGGGATTTTCGCATACATAGTTATCGGTCATTTTACACCTCATGCGGGGATTCTTCATGCAATTCAAGGTTCCGTCCCTCCGCTTCTCTCGGCGATCCACCGTTCCAGGAGCACCGCGTACACCGCGTAGCTCCACTCCGTCAGCTCGACCGCGTCTCCGAACGGGTAGACCCGCTGACGCAGTCCCGCGTTCAGTTTGTTCTCGCTGATATCAAACCCGTTCGCTTTCAAGATTTTCGACGCGGTTCTCGTCGATATCATTTTCGACATGGATCATCACCCCCGATTTCGTCCAATTCTTTCATGGCAGCCCCCGCCGCTTTTATAAGGTTCGCACCGAACGCGCACACCTTATTTTCATTGCGCCACTTCCTTTTCGCCGTCCATATCCAGTCCCGCCCCGTCGTCCTGTCCCACGCACAACATCATCTGCCCGAAGCACATCGCTTTCTCCGACAGTTTCAGCGGTCTTCCCGCTTTCGTCTCGATCTCGATGCTGTCGAGCGTTTTCAAAACGAGGTAGGCTAAATCGGTTATAAATTTCGCCGTTTTCTGTTCGTTTTCCACGAAATCACCTCTTTCACGCCGTTTCTGCGATCTTGTTTTCTTCCTCCACAATTTTTTCGAGGGAGATCCCAAAAATCAGCGCGATCTTCTGCACTAGCGTGATATCCATTCTTTTCTGACGGTCTCCTGCCTCGATCAGCTGATAGTACTGCTTTGATATGCCTATCATGTCCGCCATCTCCTGCATAGTATAGCCCTTGCCCGTTCGCAACGTCTTCAAATAGTCTCGCAATCTCTATCCCTCCCTTCGGGGTGTAGTCGTCTTGTTGACAAAATCAGTATATCACGATATCGGGAAAATGTCAACGTTTTGGGGACGATTTTTTATTTTTCTCCATATTTCACAAAAATTCGTGCTACATTTTGTTTACAGTGCTTCAAAGGGTTGACAAGTCAGCATTTTGTTGATATAATATATATAGGAGGTGATCGTATGAAAAATCTAAAGAAGATCCGCGAAGCGTCCGGATATACGCAGGCACAAGTTGCCCGTGAACTAAACATATCCCGGCAGACCTACAACAACTACGAGCTCGGGAGGAGACAAGCCGACTACGAAACGCTTCTGCGGCTTTCCGAATTTTTCCATACCTCCGTTGACACCCTTTTGCGCGGGGAGCTTCCCGACGCTGCCGAAAACCTGCTCGACGACATAAAAAAAGACCTCCCCCGCACTGCACCGCAGAGCGAGAGAGACCGCATTGTTCAAAGCATCGTCACTAAGCTTCAAAAACTGTCTGATGATGATATAGACGATGTGTTCACGATTTTTGGATATCTTGACTTTCGCCGGAGTCGTCCTGAGTAGCTTCGTCGTCCGGGATAAAGGTGACGAAAAGGTCTGCAAGCCTTTCCGCGAGTATGCGTATTTTTTCGTCTTTTGTCATAGTGTTTCCGCCTTTCGTTTTTGATATACAAAGTATATCAAAATTCTCGGAATTGCGCAATGAATTTTCACGGAAATTTGCAGAAAAACGCGGAAGTTTATAAGAAATGGAGCAGAAATATGGAGAGAACGATAAGAGACAGGATACGTTTTATAAAACAGGTGCGTGAAAAGCACGAGCTGACCGCCCCGCAGATAATGGACCTCTGCGACAAAAACGGCGGCTATGTCTCCGACAAAACGATTGCAAAGATCTTAAAAGAGGGCTCGGAGAATCTGAATTATCAGTATCACAGTATCGTCAGCGTGTACGAGGCGCTGCTGAACGTCTACGGCGACGAATCCACGCCCGACGACGTTGCAGCCCTGAAACACATCATCGCCGAGCGTAACCGACAGATAGATAACCTGCTCTTACAGATCGAAACCACCCACGAAGAAAACAAACAGCGCTTTGACCTGCTCGAAGAGCGCCGCCGATACTTCGAGGAGACCATCTCGCTCCTCAAAGCCCAGAACGAGCAGCTCAACGCCCTCGTCCTGGAAAAGGACAAGGCTATCGAAAAGAAGGACAAAGTGCTTGAACTTTTGCTATACAAACTTTTGAATCTTGAAAAGGGGTGACATTTTATGAAAAAATTCGCAGCTATTACCCTCACGGCTCTGCTGCTCACGTCCTGCGGAACGCCTTCCGACGTTGTAACGCAGCGAGAACAAGATGCCGCGACCTCGACTACCACCGCCAGAGCGACCATGAACCTGTCCACGACCACTGAACCCGCCGCTCCCGTAGAAAATCTATCCGAATCTGATAATTTCGATTATTACGAAATGGCGGGTATATCTTATCAGATACCCGCTTCGTGGAAAGTCGTCCACACCGACAAAGATTCTCCGAATTATCAGAAATACAGATCTGAAGATTTTTCTTTTTCTATCCAGTACTATGAGGATTTTTATGTCGATATTTCTCAGACCGAGTCCGAGATCATGTCTTACTTGCAGCCGAAATTTGAAAGTGCAAAAGTCGTAGATTTGTGGTTTTATGACGTTGCCGGGAAAAAATGTTTTTTCTTCGTCCTTTCTGAAATCGCCGACCCTTCCGATCTGACTATAAAACTAGCCTGTCAGGGGAAAAACGGCATTGTGTATTTTAATATTTTTGAATATTCTGATAAAGATTCCGCGGAAAAGCAGATTTGTGACTTCGCAAAGCACATCTCCGGAAACGTGGATTTTTATAAATCGGAAAAAACAGAAACTACTACCACGACAACTGCTAAAAAAGAAAAAAAGACCACCACCAAAAAAACAACGACCGCAAAAACAACCACCAAGCCGAAGACCACCACGACCGAGCAGACCACAACGACCGCTGCCGATGTTGGAAGCTGGAACGCCGTAAGGGCTGCGAACTCTTACCTCTCGTTTATGGCTTTTTCGCGCTCAGGACTGATAAAGCAGCTGGAGTATGAGGGCTATTCTCACGCCGACGCGGAGTATGCCGCCGACAACTGCGGAGCTGACTGGACGAAACAAGCAGTGCTAAAAGGGAAAGAATACATAGATACGCAAGCCTTTTCCCGGAGCGGATTGATAAAACAGCTAGAGTATGAGGGATTTTCTCAGAATGACGCCGTTTCTGCCGTTGATTCGCTCGGCGCTGACTGGAACGCTCAGGCAGCGAAAAAGGCGCAGGACTACATCAGCCTTATGGCATTTTCCCGCGACAGTTTGATAAATCAGCTGAAATACGAAGGATTTACAGACGCACAAGCCGCTTTCGGCGCAAGCGCTGTTGGATACTAAACAAAAAAGAGCCCCGCATCACTGCGGGGCTCTCTCCGAAAAGGAAAGTTTTGGATTTGGCAAAGTGCCATGTCCTGCGCATTTTAAGTATATCATAGATCTGCGAAAAAATCAACAGAAAAAATCAAAAAAAGGACGTGATGCCATGGCTCTGATCTGCAAGAAATGCGGTAAATCTCTCCCCGAGGGTGCTGTGTGGTGCTGCTGGTGCGGCAAACGGCAGACCCCCGCGGAAAAGAAAACGCACTACCGCGCACACGGCACCGGCTCTGTGTCTTTCTGCAACCGCTGTCGAAAGTGGCGGGCTATCGCTCCGCCCGCGATAAAAGGCAGGCACGGTAAGCAAATAGGTACCTTTAAAACGCGCAAGGACGCCGAAAACGCTCTTTTTGCCTACACGAGCGAGAAACGCTCCCCGCTTTATGCCGCGCCCCTGAGCCGTATCTATGAGCTGTGGAGTTGTAAACATTTTGAACATCTGACCGCTAGCGGAATGGGCGGCTACACCTCAGCGTACACCGATCTCTCCGAGCTCCACGCCGTCCCCATGAAAGATATCAAAACGGCAGATTTCCAGCGTTGCATAGATGCCGTTGCTCAGAAGTACAGCCGCTCGAAATGCGAAAAAGTACGTCAGCTGTGCTCGCAACTCTGTAAATTTGCAATGCAAAATGATATAATATCGAAAAATTACGCCGAGTTTATCGTCCTCCCGAAAGCCGAGAAAAAGGAAAAGACGATCTTTACCCGAGCCGAGCGGCAAGCCCTTTGGGCTCATTCCGACGAAAATCGTGTGCGCTTTATCCTCTTCTTGATCTACACCGGTTTCCGCGTCGGCGAAGTCTCGGGCATCTTGCCCGAAAACGTCCACGTTGACGAAGGGTACATAATCGGCGGGCTGAAAACGGAAGCCGGGCGCGACCGCACAGTCCCGCTCCCTCCCTCTATCCCCGAGATATCCGATTTCGTCCGCTCCTGGCTTGCCGCGCCCGATACCTCGCCATTCGGCGTTCCCGCGGGCAGCCTGCGGCAGTACTGGTTTTATCCGACACTGTCCGCTCTCGGCATGATCGACCCGCCGATTTTTGACAAGAAAAACAAAAAACAAATGTATAAGAATCCCCGCCTCACCCCACACGCCACACGCCACACATTTGCAAGCCTCAGCGCCGCCGCAGGAATGCCCCCGGAGATCTTGCAGAAAATTATCGGACACGCCGACTACGCAACCACCGCCGATATCTATGTGCATAGTGATCTCGCCGCCCTTACCGCCGGAATGTCGCTCCTCCGGCGCTGACGATTACACAACATTTTACACAACAACCACAAAAAACCACGGCTGTTCACAGTAGTTTTCGCAAAATCGACCATAAATAAAAAATCCCCGAAACCGTTGATACACCGCGGTTTCGGGGATTTTGTCAAATCGGGGCGACAGGACTTGAACCTGCGGCATCTTGCTCCCAAAGCAAGCATATCCTGCACTATATCGCGGATATAGGCATTTTACACATCATTTACACAACAAAACGGCTGCCCCCGTAGGAGCAGCCGCCATTATTATTTATCTTCAAGCTTGGCGATAAAGCGCCTAAGCTCTTTCTTAGTCTCCTCGTCCGGAGCCGACTGCATCAGTTCACGAAGCTCTGACATCATATCCGCCTTTGCATCGTCGTAGCTATAGCTTTCATATCCGGCATATCGTCCCATACTGTCACGGTTCGCATACCTGCCGCGCCCTCTGGCGCCGCTCATGCCGTCTCCGTAGCTGTCATACGATCTCCCGCGCCCGCTCATACCGTCGTTGCCTCGGCTGTATCCGCTTTTCCCCATCGCAACGATCGTGTCTATGCTCTTTATCGCGTGCGTGAGCTTATCGACTACATCCAGCGTGCCGGTAGTCATCTCGCCCTTGCGCGTGATCTCTTCCAGCTCACGACAAAGCATTTCTTTCAGATCTTCATACATACGCATCATCTATATATCACCTCTCATATACTCTCTGCACGCCTTCATAGCCGATCACAATGTTTGCGTTCTGCACATCAACAGCCTGCGGGCTGATGTTTCGCACCGATACACTTGCACATCTGCACAGGCTCGGAACGCTGACGATGATCTCCGCACCCACGTTCCAGTACTCTCCGACGGCTGCGGGAGTCACACGCATGATCGACGAGGGATCTATCTCTCCATCAACTGCCAGTGCGAGCTGTATCTCTTCGACTTCTCCTGCCGGCTCTTCCGGGATCGCTATGTTGGCGTGAAACGCTACCTGATATCTGGTAGCATATACCGGTCGGCAGCCGCAGCCGCAGCCACAGCCTGCATTTCCTGCGTTGTTTGCGAGCAGAAACGCTCCGCTTTCGTCGCGGTGAAACACCAGTCCCTCGCCACAGGGGACGGGCGATTCGGTAAAAATCACGGGCTGCCCCGCGTTTACCGTCTGTAGGGCGTTAGCGCTATACTCAGCAGCCATGACGCCACCCCCTTAGCCTCTTCCGCCACAGCAACCGCCCGGATTTACCACGTTCTGCGGGCAAGTAAATACCGGCTGGCTGCCGAAAACGCTGACTGTGTTCACAGGGCAGTCTTTGAGGCGCATATATGTACCGTTTATGATATTTTCGCTTTCCGCGAGCCTTGCTGCCTGACTGCGTGCAAACATCAGTTCCGATCTAAGATTCTGATTATCACGCCTCTCAGCGTCGAGCCTATCCGCGCAGAGATCGTCTTTGAGCGACTGGAAGCCGTCTCTGAGCGCGCTCACAAGGAGGTTCGTGTTCTGCACGTTCTGCATGGTGACGTTTTGGAGTGCGTCGCTGACTGCCGCCCGAGTAGCGCAGTTCTCGCTTGCTTCCGCGTAGCGGAGGTCTGCAATCCCCGCGTTCACGCCGTTGAAACCCTGCGCGTTCGCGGTCTGCTCCGCAAAGCTGCGGTTGAGGTTTGCAATCTCGTTAGCCGTCATCTGCTGAGATATCGCCGTCTGTGTGCCGAAGATAGAGCTACCCACGCCGTTAAAGCCCTGAGCCATGTCATAGCGCATATCCCCGCAGCACTGGCACAGCTGCTGAGAGATGCCCTGCACCCCTCCGCGTATGCCCTCGATCTGTGTCGAGATCTGCTGATCGCGGAAACCGTCGTTGATGTTCTGCGAGTTGTTGAGCCACGGATACAGGTAGTCCATGCCGTACATACCGCCGAGCATACCTGCGCCCATCATGCCGCCCATGCCGAAACCTCCGAATCCGCCCCAGCCGCCGCCGAGAACGAGCAGAAGCAAAATCCACGCCCAGTCTCCTCCGAAGCCGAGCCCGCCGCCGTTGCCGTAAGGCATACCGCCCGCGTAAGGTGATACGAGCATTGTCGTGCCGAAGTTGTCGTTGCTGTTCATAGTTTTCCCCTTTCTACCCCCTAGCTTTTTGGGGGTGAGCGACTGCCTCCGTCTCGGCAGCCGGTAAGATTATATCAGGCATATGCCGTGATATCAAAAAATTGATATGTCCCGGGTAAAAAACGCGATTTTTTCAGACGCTTTTTTATCTCCCCCGGAAAAGCCGCTGCATGATCTGCTGCGCCATGCCAAGCCGACCTTGCGGCACCTTGCCGCTTTGCAAAACGTGTCGAAGGAGCGCTTGCGGGTCGTTTTCCATACCCTGCGGTATGTCGATGCCCTGCTGTGCCATGAGATCGAGCGCCGAAGCTCTCGGGTCCTGCTGCTGCGGCTGCCCTCCGTTTAAAGCCTGCTTAATACTGCTGCTCATATGCTATCACTCTCCGCTTTTTTTATCATTGGTTTTTTCGCCGCCGGCGCAGGAGCCGGGGCAAACGCCGCCAGGCGCTCCTCAAACTCCGCCCGCGTGACAAAAACGCTTGTGTCTATTGCCTGCTCCTTTGCGGGAGCTACGTTTTTTGCTGTCCTCTCCGCAAAATCAAAAATTCTGAGCGGCAGCGGCATACCGCTTGCATCTGTCGTTTTTATGTAAAAAACGTCTGCCTCGCTGTCCATGAGCAACACGCTCTGCGACGGACCCATTGTAAACGCCTTTGCTCCCGCTTCGCCGCCCTGGATCCAGTACACAGTCTGTCCGCTCTGCGCAGTCTGCCCCGTCGGCTGCGGATAGCCGTACCCGCCGTATCCCGTGTTTCCGTATCCGTTCCCGCCGGTGCTGTAGTATCCGGCAGGATAAAAGGTGTTATACGGCATCTACATCACCGCCGTCCTTGGTGTAGTAAAAAATCGGCATCGCTCCTGAGCTGTCGGAAGTGTCCCACACGACGCCGTCTATCACAGCGACGGCGTGGGTCCCCGTACCGAGCACATATTTGCCCTGCGGATGCTCTGCCGCGAAATCCCCGACCGTGTAGCAGTCAGGGCAGGCGTTGGGTATCACTTCACGCCGCCACCCGAGCGATCTGAGGTACGCTCCCCATACGGCGTCCGAGTTGCCCCACGTCAAATATCTAAATCCCCACAGGCAGAGCATTACATATATAGTCCTCCACGGCTTGTCGAGCACCGCACACAGCGCTCTCACCACGCAGTCCATGCGGTCTGATCTCCCGCTGGGGTTTGGATTGTACTCTTTAAACATTATTATCACCTGCACATATCATACCATATATTCTGCTTCCACAGAAGCAAGAAAACGCCTATCTTTTGCCTATCTTTCGGCTCTTTTTCGACCACAAAAAAATATACAAATCATGTGCTTTGTTTTTGTGCAAACGTACAAAGTTGCTACAAACTCAAAAAACTTTTGCAAAAACTCTTGACTTTGTAGCAAATCTATGTTATAATATAATCAGAGAAAAGGAAATGAGGGCAAAGCCCAAAAACACGGAAGGAGCGGTCACTATGACAAAGGCAATGTACAACAAATTCAGCAAAGCGGTAACCGATTTTCAGAGCGAAATGCCCGACTACTATGTACATGATTGCAAATTTAGACACTATGGCAAGACATACCGCATCGAAGAAGACGAGAATGGGTTCAAAATTTTTGAAGTAAACAGTAACGACATATACGATACGCTGATAGAAACCGTTGCAAAGTAATTAAATTACCCCGAGCGGCAGCGGGAAGCCTGCCGCAGAGACCACAGGGCAAAGCCCAAAAACGAAAGGAGACAGTCATGTTAAAGATTGGAAATGTTTATTACAGCAAGCAAAACGGCTGCGAGTGGCTTATTTGGCACGAAATACAGAAGATTGAAAACAACACAGTAACAATGTGGAATTACGGACATGACACAGAATGCTTTTCTTCTACTTTTTCTGTCAAAGAGGTAAAATCAATGATAAGGAAAGGAATGCTAAAGAAGGCATAAACCACACAAACCGAGCGGCAGCGGGAAGCCTGCCGCAGAGACCACAGGGCGAAGCCCATAACACAAAGGAGTAATCACTATGAAAGTAACTATGGTAGAAATATCTCGAAGACCTGTATATCCGCAGACAATATATATCATGTTTGATAATCCAGCAGACGCGCAAAAATTTGCTGATGAAGTGGATAAAGACACACAATTCAGCTTGGATAGAATGTATGAAGATGACGAAAAGAAATTCGCTTATCCTTTTGGCAGGAATAGAGAATTTTTTGGGAACATAACCTTTGAAGAATTAAAACATAGACTGTTTGGAACTGGATGGCGTTAAGGATATGAACGAAGCAGATCGTATTCTTGAAATAGCAATTCCGCCCACAGCCGAAAGGAGTGACCACTATCCCAAAACTGAACGATTTGACCGGGCAGACATTCAGCCGCCTTGCAGTGATAGAACGCGACACTGCCCGAAAAGGTGTATACTGGCTCTGCCGCTGCGAATGCGGCAAGATCGTGAGCGTAAGAGCCTGCCACCTGATGTCGGGGCGGACAAAGTCATGCGGGTGTCTGAGCTCTCCGAAAAACCAAAAAGAGTGCGTCGTGTGCGGTGCGCTATTTTATGCGCCGCCCTCGTCAAAAAAAGTGACCTGCGGCGACGAGTGCCGCAGGGTGCGAAAAGTGTGGATATATCTGCACGGCAAGCGCCCCGAATCGGTCAAAAAGGCTATATCAGATGCAAAAAAAGGAAAGCGCCCACCGACATATGATACGTTTCTTGCGGCGAATAAGGCATCAAAGAAGACACAGCGCACCGAAATGAACAGCGCGGCGAAGCTGTGGAGGATTCGCAACATTGACAGCGGCGAAGAGTATGAGTTTGTAAATCTTTCGCTTTTTATTCGTACACACCCGGATCTATTCGGCATAGACCCGAAAGACGATACTGAGGTACATCGGGTCGCGGCTGGATTCCACACAATCAAACGTAATCTCATTGCGGGTAAATCGTGCATAACATATAAACATTGGCAAATCATATTTTTTGACGACCGCCCGAATTGGAAAGTCGGGTATGAAAGGAGTTTTGAAAATGAAGAAGATAATAAAAAATAAGGTCTACGATACCGAGACCGCGCAGCTCCTGGGCGAGTACGCGCCCAACCCCTACAGAAGTGATTTTAGCTACTTCTGCGAGACCCTCTACCGTAAGAAAACGGGCGAGTTTTTCCTGCACGGCGAAGGAACCGCCGCAAGCAAGTACAGCCGTTCATGCGGGCAAAATGAATGGTGCGGGGGTGAGCAGATCATACCTATGACCTACGCCGAGGCGCAGACGTGGGCAGAAGAACACCTCGACGGCGAAGATTATATCGCTATTTTTGGCGAGCCGGACGAGGGCGACAGCAGCGTAGCGGCGCTCAACATCAGGATATCTGCCGCGAAAATGCAAAAACTCCGGCAGGCAGCGGGAAAACGGGGCGTGTCTCTTGTCGAGCTCGTTGAGAGCATGATAGACGCGCTATAAATAAAAAAAGGCTCTTACACCCGTCACAGGTGCAAGAGCCTTTTTTTACTCGATATGCTCAAAAATCACATCATACCACTTGTCGATGATAGCTTTTATCCTTTGTTCCGTCAAATCAAACTCGCTTGTGAGCTTTTCGACGGGTGCGCCGTCAACAAGCCGCCTGCGCATGATCTCACGGTCGCGGTCGGCGTAAAGACTCAAGACTACCCATTCGTCGATAGCGTGCGTGAGCTGACTCCGGCAGGCTTCTTTCGGGGGAGCTTTCATACGCTCACCGCCTTTACTTCATCACTTTATCTACGAAGTTCTTGCCTATTATCCCCGTTTCGATATACCCCCACTCTTTTAGCAGTGAGTTTACCGCCTTTTCCGTCCCTGCGCCAAAACCTCCGCTGTCGTCGAGATAGGTATACCCTTTCGCTTTCATGCGCTGCTTTATGCCGTAAAGCCCGCGCCTGTTGTCCTCCGTCTTTTCCATACCGAAAAAATACCACTTGTCTTCGGGCTTGTCGAGGTATGTCGGGTCGGGCTTTTTATAGCCATTGAAGCCCCCGCGCTTGATGATGTCGGGGTAGTCCTTTGACGTGCGGTTGAGGTCTACGTCCCCGGAACAGCCGGGGACACTACCTGTGAAGCTATACTGCCATATCCCGTACTTGATTGACGGTTCATAGGAGATATTTGCGCACCACACATCGTATTTGTTCCGGAAACTTGCGGACATTTTCGCGGAGAGAAAAGCTTCGTAGCTGTATAATGAGCAGTAGTACCCCGCCTTTTCGCAGACGTTCATAAACGCCTTGACGATGTTTTCTACTGCCGCATTCGGGAGGTCGTACTGCCTGCGTTCTTCGATGTCGAGGGCTATCGGCATATCAAACTGCTTGCCCTTGATGTTTTCCAAAAACCCCCGCGCTTCTCGCTCTGCACCTGCGGAGTCCGTAGCATAGAGATAGTGATACGTGCCGACTGCACGCCCTGCGGCTTTGGCGTTTTTGTAGTTTTGCTCGAAACGTGCGTCTTTTTGCGAAGGGTAGGAGAGCAAGTCTCCGTACCCGTCGCGTACCATTACAAAGTCATAGCCTGCGCCTGCTACCTTTGCAAAGTCGATATAGCCGTTGTGTACCGATACGTCTAAGCCGTTAAACATACTATCGCCTCCCCGCAAGCTTTGAGCGGTACGCCTTCTCCGCTTCGATATCTTCATGCTTTTCGCAGATGATGTTTCGCACATCTACTGCACTCACACCGTATATCTCGCATATCTCCTTTTCAGTCATGCCGTAAACGTGTGATTTTATAATCTCGTTTATCGTGTTTTCAGTAATTGTTGCCATTTTTGTACCTCCTATCAACCGAAAAGGATTATCGGACGAACCTTCGACGCAAAATTTGCGGTGTTCGGTGTCGCGCTTCCGCGCGCAGTATCACACGCAAAAAACGTTGCGGAAACTATCGTTCTTAACCAAAATGCCTGTCTGTCACTACCTATCGGTTCTATGAAGTTGAACACAGCGAATTTTTCGTTATCAATTCCCCCGTCAAACCATGACCCCGCGAGCATTGACGAACCAAAGCACTGATTTTCGTTCATCAAGTGCAAATCCGCGCTACTCCACGACGCCGCAGAAGCCGCGCCGAGCATACCGCCGCCAGCCATAGACAGCAATTCCGCATTCATCGCAGTCGTTAGCCACACCCTGTGCGTTATCAAGTGATTGCTCAATGCTGTTTTAAGCGCTTCGGCATAGCAAGGAAGTGTAAGTTGGTGCATATCACACCCTGCATACCCTCCTGCTGTTGTACCCGTCGTATTCATCTTCGCGCCATCCGTAAAACCTGATAGTCTTGGGATAAGTACCACGTGATGGTCTGTTACCGCCGTGTCTCCCGTGTTCAAGTAGTAATCAAAATGCGCTATCATCAAATCTACATCTTCGGTAACTACTTGCTTTGTGGCGTAAACCTTCCCGCTCTGTGGCTCTGCGTCCTGCGTTTCTGTCCATGTACGTGCTATGACTGTACCGCCCATTTCGTAGTACGTCACACCACTTTCAAACGCTGAACCCGTGAAACGTGTATATAAATCCGTTGTGATGTTTACGGTGAAATAATCGCCGAGGTAGAGGTCTTCAAAACTGCCATCGTGTACGCGCTCATATATCTGCTCTACAGTGTATATGTTTGTGAGGTCTTTTCCACGATAGATGCCGTTGTGGTTTTCGGGGTTTTCGTTGATAACCTGCAATTTTGCTAACTGCGCCGCAGTGATACCGCTGTTAACGGCTGCCATCTGCGCGGTTGTGAGGGTGTCCTGTAGTCCGAGATCTGCACCGGTCTTGTTGCCCGAAAGTGTAGTGCCGTTAATGCTCGGCTTGTTCGTCAGCTGCGTATAGTCACTCGTTCCACCGCCCCCGCCGCCGCCGTTGAATTTTCCCAAGAAAATCGCTTTGTGCATGTCACCCATTTGAAGGCACCTCGCTTCCGTTTGCTGCATCGCACCATACGCCATTACCGTCCATCGTGTACAACTTGCCCGTATGGTGTACATACGCGGCACTATCGGGGTCTGCGACTATCGCGCCGAAAGTCGTCTTCCCGATGATGTCGCTTGTTTCGTCGGCGTAGAGCTCCGCCACAAAGTGCTGCAAGCCTTGTTTGTCCCTGTACTTGTATATGCTTTCACGTGTGTCCATTCTTACCGCCATTTTTTATACCTCCTTGTCATCGTTTTCATCTTCGTATTTTTTCAGCCTTGCAATGACTTTCCGCGCCCACCCCGCTTCGGGGTATATCTCCGCGAAGTTTTCCACGATAGATATCAGCTCCATCGCCGTAATATACACAAAAACGGTCAGCGCCGTGAAAGTCCCCGCCAGTGCCGCAAGCCTAGTGTCGTTATAGTACTCCCCAAGCTTTTCCAAGCCTACCGTCAGCCCGATTGCAGAGAGCATTATCACCAGCTCGCTTGCCTTGTGCAACCCCCCTATGCGGAGAGCTTTACTTGATACCTCGTCTTTGCAGCGCGCTTTGATGTACCCCGTTACGAAGTCCGAGAAAGCAAGCCCCAAGACTATCAAAAACATTATGATGTACTGCATTTCTTTTTCCTCCTTACCCGCTCATAGTTATCAGATGCTGCTTTTCATTTTGAGTCCACGACTGCGGTGTCAGCTTGCAGTCGCTAAGCGTCGTGCTGTCGATTTGCCACCCCTGCGAACGGGAATAAAATTTTATAAAAAATCTCCCGCCTGCGGAATATCCCGCCGAAGTCTGCCATATCGTGTCCGTGCGAACGCACAGCTGAAACGGGTAGTCTATGCTGCGGTAGCCCGTGTCACTCCCGTTCTTTCGCAGCACATAGTACCCCGAACCCGTCTGCGTGTATGTGTCGATAGTCCCGTCGTCTTTTTCTATCTGCACCGATTCATAAACCGTCGCGGGGTCTGAAAATTCGTTGTATACGCAGGCGTTGTACCCCGTTGTCAGCAGCGTTCTCAGCGGCGCTGTTTTCGTCACGGGGGAGACTGTATCTCGCTGCACCGTCGTTTCGGCGTCGGTGTACGTGTATCTGTGTACCGTCGGCGGTATTACGTGCAGATGATACGCGTTTTCAACGTGAAACATTTCCGCACCCCCTTACGATGACGGCTCCGTGCGCTGGAGCAGGGTCGTACCAAATCCACGTTCTGCCGCCGAGCATATCATCGGGTTTGTGAGGTAATTTCCCGGAAGCCCGAAAGCCGATGTCCTGTGCGGAACGCCGTCGATAATGTAGCAAAACGCCATATCGAGGATCGGGAAAAGGTCGTTGCCGTAAAGCGTCCACCCGCCGAACAGCAATACCATGCCGAACGTCTTTTCGGTGAATCCCGCGCCCGCGCCGATTGAATAAGCGCCCGTCTCGCCTGCGTACTGCCCGTTGTGGTAATACATGATTTTTGCATACCCCCCACTTGCTGTCAGTGAGGAAATTATGCATTTATATGTCAGTGATACCCCCGCGCAGTCTTCAAGCGTAAGCTCCGTCATGAGGTCATCAGGCACGATGTCCTCTTCGTCCACCTGCACAAGCACTCGCAAGCCCTGCACGACTATTCTCGACGGTATGCCTCCGTACCACATTGAACACCCTCCGCGGAAGTCCACGTCTACCATCTGATGGTCTAATGCCCACTCGCTTTCCTGCTCACCTGTCAATATAACGGCATTCTCTATCGTTCCCCCGCCGCCCCCCGAACTTATATGGTCTTCACCGATGTAAAGCTCATTCGTACCGTTATTATCCACCACGTACAACGTGTGCGGGTTGTAGCTGTTGAGATTGTCATAAGATGCTTTGCTCATAAACCGCGTCTGCGCCCCGTCAGTGGCGTCTTGTACCGCACTCTGCGTTATCTCCGCCTGCGCTTCCGCTTCCTCGGAGGTCTTCTTCGTGGTCTCGGTCTGCGTTTTTGCCGCCTGTTTGCTTGCGGGCGCGGAGGAAGGCGCATTCAGCAGCTGCTGCCCCTTTTCAATGGTAATGCTTTCGATACGCCCGTCGCAAAGTCTGCGTTTTATTTCTGTTATCCTCAGCTTTTCGCCATATAAGCCGATTTTCGGACATACAACAGGATAAGAGTTATAAAGCTCAAAAGGCTCATACCCACTATACCCCATAGCCGCCAAGTCTTCAGCCGCAAGCGTTATTTTTGTGGGCGGGTCGGAAAGCTTTGCCGCCTCGCTCCGCGCATACGCCGCAAGCTGATTCTTCATATCTATATACGCCTGCGTTTCGGTGTACACCCACGCTCCTGCGGAATACACCTCTTCATACTGAGGGGTCGTGCATCTGATATTGTCCGCAGTCACTATCTTTACGTGACCGCCGCCGTATTTCGCGTACATCTCGGCATTGTCTGCCGTCGTTATGTAGCGCCCCCCGCTATGATTCACGCCGCTGAACGCTCTTATCTGCGTGTATATGCCGCTGTCTATGCTCTTATCCACGCTTATCTCGCGGAGATTATCGCCGATAAGTATAGCCGTGTCGCAGTCCTGCCCGAAGCTGTCCGCGATATCCATATACGGTATTCCGTTTGCGTATCGTTCCCGGAATTCCAGCACTATCGGGTCTCGCGTGATAACACCGCCGCTGTAGGTGTACAACTTTTCACCTTTCGTCAGCAAGTCCGCAAGTACCGTGTATGTGCTTTCCTGCGGAGTCAGCCGCCAGTTCCATACGGTATCGGGTACGTCGCTGTGCATGGTCAGCTTGCGTTTCCAGTCCACCGCGCCGTTATGCGCTAAAAACGCCGCCGTGAGGTAGTCGTTCAGCTCCATGTCTCCCGCTGTGCCGCTTGCCTGCGCCGTCGATATCGCCGCCGTGTCCTCTAAAAAATCCAGCGCCGAAACGCAGGTCACTTCCTGCGAATGCTTGCCGCCCGTCATGCCGGACTTTACGCCCGTCACCCTGCCGTAAAATATCATGCGGTCTTGCGGCAAGTCAAGGTCAAAAATCGTGACATATGTTATTGAGCGCTCACAAAACCCCCACGCTTCCATCGTCGGGAAGATAGTCAGATTTACGTTCGACTTGCTGTTTTTCGCCTGCGCTAAGATGTCATTCTCGGCTATCTCGTCGGGTCGAAGCACCGCAACGTCGTAAACGTCCTCGGTGTTGCTGTTTGCCATGTTGTGCAGTCTGATGTTCGACACGTCAGCCGCAAGCAACTTTGTGCCGCCCTGACTGCCCGTTTTCCAGCCCGCGTAATTCAGCCCGATCCGCACGTCCGAGAGCGCCGACACCGTGAAGGTGTACGGCAGCGTTCCTTCGCCGTCGTTTTCGGGAAACTGCCCCGTCCCCGCGCCCGTTTCGTGATTCCACGTGTATACCTTGCAGGTAACGCCTTCGGGCGTGTCTGCGCTGATGGTGTACGTTCCGGGCATTAGGTATATATCGGGGTGCGTGAGCAGCGCCGTTGTTTCGGTCGGCGAGTACGTCTGCGTTCGGCTGGGATAGCTTGCAAGGTCGGCATTGCTCCACCCCTGCGGCTCTACGTCTCCGCGCCGGACGAGCTTTTCTAAAATAACCGCCGCCCTCACAGCCTCACCTCCCGCGTATCATGCCAAAGCTCAAAGTACCCATACCCCGCACCCGATATAGCTATCGTTCCACTTGCAGGGAGAGTAAACACCGCACCCTCTTGCACCGAAGCCCCGCCGAGCGTTATCGTCGGTATCTGCTCACTGTATGCAGTGATACGGTACTTGCGGTCTCCCGAAGGCAGCGTTCCCGTCACCGTCGTGCCGCCCGACGTGGTGAGCGTGTAGGTGCTATTATTCACGGCGATAGTCGCGGTGGTTGTTGCATACGCCGACGTTATCAGCTTGTCGGCAAACTTCAAAACGCGCTCGTTCACGGCGTTTATGTCCACCGGCACGGGGTCGGCTCGGAAGTTGACTGCAAGATACGCCGTTGTGAAATTCCTCGATACATACTCCAGCGGTTCGGCGTTTATAAAAACTGCGTTTGTGTACTTCTTGCCTGCAAGGTCGCTGTCGATAAGGTCTCCCTTGCGGTCGGTGAAAGTTTCCACAAGATTTCTTGCCTTTGCCGCAAGTTCCGCACGGTTCTCCCCGCGCACTATAAGGCAGTACGTAAGGTTCGCCGCAGTCAAGCCCACGGGCGTTATAAGCACGCTCCCGAAGGGTATCGAGTCTTCGTTCGTCCTCTGCTCGCCGCCCGTCGTGGTGCTGCGCTCGGAGTTGATGCGAAAACCCGCTTGCAGGGTGTCAACTCCCGCATATATAAACTTTCTCAACGTGCGTACCCCCTTGTCTCAAAATTCGCGTCCTCGCCTATCAGTATGTCTATCTTTTTGTATGTCTTATGCGCTATCTGGTCGGAATCGAGCATGATAAACTCGTTGTAATCTCCCGATATCAGGTCGGAAAGACTTTCTTTCACGGCTTTTGCGATGTCTGCCGCAGATATCGTCGGTACAGCCTGCGCCGCCGCTGCCGTCTGCGCCGCGTTCGCAGCTCCGTTTATATCTTTCGCAACGCTTCCCGCAGGAGAACTCAGGCTCGCAAGCTTTTTCCCGTCTCCGCTCCCCGCGGCGCTCATCGCGGCGTTCACCATTTTCTTTGCCGCGCTCACAGCCTCGCTTACCTCGTCCTCGATACCCTCTGTGTATCCCTCGCCGAAGTACCCGCCGAGTTTTTTCGCCTTTTTCGACGGAGAAGCCGAATCCTGCTCTTCCGCAGTCGTTTCGAGTGCCGCGTCTACCATATCCTTCACAGCGGCTTTCAGCTCTTCGAGCTTCGTGCCGTCCCGCAGTCCTTCGATATATCCGTCGATCGCGTCCCCGCCGAGGCTCTCCCAAATCGCCTTGAACTCCGGCGATTTTTCCTCCAGCGCCTTTATCATGTCGCCGATAGCGTTTTCCGTCTCGGTCCTCATGCGGGAAAGCTGCTTTTCGGCAGTCTTTGCGGCACCTTCATACGCCGTGTTCCACTTTTCCGCGTATTCGTTGCGCTCTTTTTCCGGCACTTTCAGCAGCTCGGAAACGAGTGCCTGCGACTGCGGACCCGCATCTTTCAGGCGATCGAGGAAATTTTGATTGATGCCCTCTTTTTCCAGCTTCTCGATATCCGCAGACCACTGCTTCATATCTGTGATCTGCTTGTCAAGGGCTTTTTTGAGCGTGCCGAACTTCGCGTCGTCTCCGCTCACCGTGGCATTGACGTCAAACCAGCTCTGAAGCGTTCCCGTTCGGCTTGCAAGCTTGTCCTCATACGCCTTGATACGCGCTTCTATTTCCGATACCGCCGAGTCTACTTCCTTCTGCATCTCCTCGAAGGAGATGCCCACAGCTCCCGCGGCTCCGTCCGCGCTGTCCTCTATCTTTCCGAGCGCGTCTGCGGTCTCGTCGGCGGCTTTCTGCGTTTCGGCAGCCATGTCCCCGACGACCTCTTTTGTCGTCTCGATGTCCTCACTTGTCTGCCGTGCCGCACTTCCGGCGTTTACGTATGCCGTGCGGAGCATACCGAGCTTGTCCCGCTGATCTTCCACTGCCTGCGTGGCGTCTTTCAGCTGCTGCTCCATCTCCGACACTGCGGCGCTTTCCTCGGCAGCTACTCCCGCCATTTTTGCGGAGTCTACGGCTTCGTTATATCTTCTCTGCGCGAGGTTCTTTTTCTCTACGAGGTCGTAGAGGTTCTTCTCTGCCTCGCCCACCTTGTCGAGCGCGTCCTTTCGCGCCAGTTCCGCGTCTATCTGCTGCGCGTACAGCTCCGTGAGCCTTTCCCTCGCCGCCGCTGCTTTCGCCTCGCGCTCATATCCGTCTATCAGGTCGTTTATAGTGTCCCGCTGGGTGAGCAAATGCCCCGTCTGCGCGTCGAGCTGTATGTTCAGCCCCTTTATGCTGCTGTTGAGCTTGTCCGCGATAGCCTTCATCGCCTCGCGGTCTTTTACGTCTATCTCCTGCTGAGAGTCCAGCCGGTAGAGCTCGTCCGCAAGTCCTTTGTATACGGCAGCCTGTTCTTCAACAGCTTTCTGATTTTTCTTGTAGCTGTCCCGCGATTTGTTGATAGCGTCAATCGTCTCATTGGTGCTGTCAACTACCGCCTTCTGCGCCTCGTCGAGCTTTTTATAGCCCTCGTCCGTCTCGTCTATGAGGTCGGTCTCGATGTCAATAAGCCGTTTTACCGCCATTGCAGCGCCCGCCGCGATAGCTGCTATCAGCGCATACGGGTTCGCGGTAGTTGCGGCGTTCAGAGCCTCGGTGCTCGTCGTCGCCGTCTGTATCGCCGTGTTGAGGGTCTTCATCGCCTGTATACCCTCGGTGAGCAGCGATACGCCCTTGTAGGTAATAAACGCCGTTATAAGCCCCTGTACTGCCGCTTCCGCGCCGAAGATAGTTCCCGCGTCTTCCTCGAAGCTGTCGCGTATTATCTTATGAGCCGCCGCCACAGCGCCCGAAAGTCCGCCCTGCCCGAAGCCGTCCGCAAGCTTGCCGACTGCCTCCGTACCAAACTGCACCATATCGCGCAGCGAGGGCGTCAGCCTGTCGGATATCGTTATCTCCGCACCCTCCAGCGCCGATTTGAAGAGCGTCACGTCTCCGGCGAGGTTGTCAAGACGCGTTTCCGCCATCATGTGAGCAGCACCCGAACTGTCGCTGACCGCATCAGCTACTTCGTTCCATCTTTGCTCGGTGGTTTTAAGCAGAGCGTTTACAGCCGCGAGGTCCTGCTTGTTAAATATTGATTTCTTAGTGGCTTCCTGTTCTTCATCCGAGAGCCCTGAAAGCGCATCTCTAAGATCATATACTGTATCTTTGAGAGGACGAAATTTCCCGGTAGTTGCATCATATGCGGATACGCCGAGCTTGTCAAGCTCTTTTTGTGCTTTTTCTGTCGGTGCAGACAGTGCGAGTATGACGTTTCGGAGTTTCGTGCCGCCCTCAGCGCCTTTGATACCTACGTCAGCAAGCAAACCAAGTTCCGCGTTAAGTTCTGCCGTTCCGCCTGCAAGTATCCGGGCATTTGAGCCGATTTTAAGTATGCCTTCCCCAAGTTCTTCGACTGATGTGTTTGTTTTTGATGCCGTCTTCGCCATTTGATCAACAAGCACACCGGTCTCTTCAAAACTCAGCCCGAGAGCCTTCTGCGAGTCGGTGACGATCTGACTACTTTTGGCGAGTTCGAGTTCTCCGGCGCTGGCTAGATCAAGGGTTTTTGGAAGCATCACGATTGCTTCTTCTGCCGTGTATCCGGCAGTCGCCATGTTCTGCAAACCCTGTGCGGCTTCGCGTGCGCTGAAAGCCGTTGTGGCGCCCATTTCTTTTCCGAAATCTCTAAGATTTTCAAAAGTCTTTGCCGCCTCCGAGCCTTCCTCCGTGAGTTCTTCCCACGTATAGCCCATTGTAGCAGCTACACCTTTCATGCTCTTGTCAAACTCAGCCCCCGTTTCAGCCGCCTTTTTTGCAATGGCAACAAGCGCCGCCGTTATTGCAGCAGCCGCCTTGACTGCCCCGCCGATAGACTCCTTTGCGTGACTGCCGAACTCCGACATCTTTTTCTGCGACTCTTCAGCAGAAACGCCCGTCTCTCTGAGCTCACCCTGCAAGCTTTGCAGCCTGCTCCGCGTGTTTTCTACCTCTCGCTGATATGCGCGGTACTCCTCCGCGGAGATATGCCCGTCCTGGAATTTCGCGTCAAGCTCCGCCTTTTGCTTTTGCAGATCTTCAAGCGCCTTCTCCGCCTGCTTTACGTCCGCTTTTATCTTTTCGTAGTCCTCGGCGGATATCTGCCCCGCCTCGAACTTTTTCTTAGCCTCCGCCTGCTCTTCTTTCAGCGTTTTCAGGCTTTTGTTTGCAGCGTCTAGTTTTTCTTTGAGAGGAGCGAACTGCCTTTCCCACTCCGCATTAGCTTCAAACGCCCTTTTCGCTTTCTCGGCGTTGTCTTCAAGCGCTTTGAGCTTGTCGGAGGTCGTCTCTATCGCTTGTGTAAGAAGCTCCTGCTTCTGCGCCATAAGCGTGACGTTTTTCGGGTCGAGGTTCAAGCCCTTTTGTACCTCGTTAAGCTCCCTTTGTGTCGCCGCCAGCGCCTTGTCAGCCTGCGAGAGCGCTTTTGTGAGCCCCGAAGTCTCGCCGCCTATCTGGACGGTGATACCCTTTATCTTTTTAGCCATCTTCCCACTCCCTCAGTGCCTTTTTGAGCTCCTCGAACTCCTTCGGGTCGTAGTCTGTCACCTGCCCGCTTTCAATGAGCTCCACTATCTCTTTTATCTGCCTGTACTGCCTGTCGGGGTCGCTCACCTGCTCACCCTTCGAGCGCTGCACCCGTCTTACGTGCTCTCTTATAATGTTTATAGCCTGCCCCACAGTGATATTTTTCATATCTGTGATAGATACGCCCACGTCAAGCAGCATATCCGCAAGCGCCTCGGTCGATACAGTCCCCGAACCGCTGTCTCCGCTCCCGCTGCCCCTGTTCCTGCGGTCGGGCTTTATCGTTGCGGTGTACAGCTCTGTTATAGTTTTTATTACTCCCGTTATATCTATGCTCTCTATACCCTGCACCCAGGTCTCGAACGGCGGCAGTCCCGGCGTCCCCTCGCTTGCGAACGCCCATAGCAGCTGTAAAAACAGGCGCATCTCTTGCCCGAGCAAAGCCGCCCGTGTCACATCGTCAAGCTCCTTCGTTCGCTGCCCGTCTATGGCTATTGCCCGCGCCATGTCCTCCGGCAGCTCCGCACCAAAACCCGCTTTATACGCGAACCAGGTATAAACGGAACTTTTGAGCGTAAGCGTCCTGCCGTCTATCTCTATACTGCGTATCATATCCCGTGTTTCACCCTGTCCCTCAATTCCGCATACTTTGCGTCGTTCCAGCGCCTAATGTCACCCGTCAGATATCCGGTGATACGCCTTATCCGCTGGAACGGCACTATCTCTTCCGCGTCCGTCAGATACAGGTCTGCGTACTCACCGTCGAAGATGATGCTCAGGATCCCGTCGTCGATATCGGGGTGCATCTCCCGAAACGTTTTTACATACTCGTTTACCTCGTCAGCCGTTATCCCCTCGGGGTATTTACCTATGCGTATCATATAGCAGCGCTCCTTTCGGGTCTGTGTCCGTTTTCCTGTGCCTGCAAGGGGCAGGCATACGAAAAAAGATACAGGAAAAGCCCCGCCCCGAGGACGAGGCTTTTGCCCGATCATTTTATAGAGGTAAATGTATGAGTGTTTATGCCGTAACGATAACTGTCGCAGTATCGGTGTAGGTCACGCCGTCAACGGTGATGCTTGCCGTGATAACGGTGTTTCCTGCGCCCTCTGCGGTGATAACACCGTCAGCAACAGTCGCAACGGCGCTGCTGCCCTCGCTCCATGTAACGGCAGCGTTTGCGGGAACCACGCTTGCGCCGAGTTCAAAGGTCTCGCCATCTGCAAGGGTGATGACGTGCCCGGCAAGAGTGATGTTAGGTGTAGGCGCTGCATCTTCCGGTTCGGGTATGGTCTGGAGCCTTGTCTTGCCGTCTATGAGCATACGAACCAGTTTGTCGGTCGGTCTCGGAGTTGCAACGAGCGGGATAGTCGGGAAAGCCCAGTCGAACTGCCCGCCCTCTGCGGTCTTGCCCGCGTCGGAAGGTCTGCCGGCTGCCTGTACCCAGTAGTAGATAGAGGTCTGCCCGACGCCGTCCGAGGTCTCCTCGTGGATTATGAGCGCGAAGTAAGGGTTCTCGGGCATATTGCCGTACTCTGCGATACCCTGCGCCTTCTGCTGCATCTGGAGCCACTTTTTCTGTACCACTCTGTCGAGAGTGGAGAGGATAGTGAGGTCGATGTCGTAGCCGTCGTTCATGGTGTCACCGTATACCTTTACGGAATCGGCGTATACTTCCTGACTGTCTCCGCGGGGTTCAAGGCTGTACTCTCTGCCACCCGAAGTGGTAGTAACGAGGTATTCAACGTCACCGTAGGTTATAGACTGCGCGCCGGTCTGCTCGTTTGTGGTGAGCGTGCCGATCGCAAAGCCCAAGCCGAGTATGCCCTTTTTCATCTTGGCTTTTGTCTGTGCCATTGTATCTTTTCCTCCTTCTATGAATTATTTTTTATGATGTCTTCGACCGCCTTTTCAAATTCGCGGTCAAGTTTTTCCTGAACAGGGCGTATGTGCTTGCGCCCCTCTATAAACGTTTTGTCGGGCTCATGCTTAAAGCCCATTTCCAGCAGGTGAGTGAGCCGCGGTTTCAGTGAGTTGTAAATAATGATTCGGAAAGTCCCGCTTTTGCCGAATTTTTTTATTTTCCAGCTTTTCGCGTAATCTCCCGTCTTTTTCGGCGTGGGCGGAGCTTTTCGGAGCTCCTTCTGCGCCTGCTTTGCAAGCCTTTCCCCTGCCGCGTTTATCTCGCGCCCGATCTCTGCCGTGTAGTCGGTGAGTATCTTCATGATCTCAACGTTTATCGGCTGTCTCTGCCTTGCCATGCCTACCAGTCCTCCTTAGCGTCAAACTGATACTCGCAGAGGTATATCATCTGCTTGCCGCCTATCCAGGAGCGCTCTTTTGTGTAGGCGATACCGTGCGCATCGAGGACGGCTTCAAGCGTTTTTTCGCTCTCCTCGTCCCCGCGCCCGACCGCGAGATATACGCTGTATATTCCGTCGATGTACACCACGCGGCTGTCAGCGCATACCGTCTCGCCGTCGTGCTCCCACACGATATACGGCGGCTTCGCGTCGGCGCGGAACTCTCCCTCGGCAGTCGGAAAACCCGCTTCACTGAGCATTTGTGTAAATGTCATGCCGGTTTCCCTCCTTTATGCTTTCGAGAGACAGCTGCCACGTCCGCGGCAGGCTGTCGGTGATCTCCTGCACCTGTATCACGTCGTACTGCTCGCCGTTTATTACGCACACGCTGTTTGCTTTCGGCTCGGGGCAGTAGGGTACTGCTATCATCTTGTCGATGCTGTGCTGATGCTCTTTCGCGGCAAAGTATCTCTGCGAACCGACGGTCAGGGCGTTAAAGCGCAAACCCGTCCTTGCCGCGGTCATCGTGTCATCGTCGTTCACGGTGTAGATGTTGCATATCCCGTCGATAAACGCCCGTATGTTACGGCTGTCCATTTTCTTCGTCTGTGCCTTCATCGTCCTCACCGTCCCCACCGTCCGCCGCTGCCGCGTTTGCGCGGAGCATTAAAAGCTCCGACTGATAGTTTATCTTAAACTCCTCGAAGCGCTCCCACCAGATATACCGGCAGAGGTCGAGAAGCAGCTGCGCTTCCGGCGTGGTCTCGTCCGTGAAGTCGAGCTCCACGCCCGCGTAGCTTGACAGAGTGCTTTCCGCACGGGATAAGATGCCCGCAAGCTTGGCGTCTGTTGCCGTGTCCGTCCAGGTGACGTCGAGGTAGTTTTTTACAGTGTCAAGCTGCATGATCTTACCTCCTTACGACTTCGTCACGGTGACGGTGTAGACTTCCTCAGCCGTGCCGTTCGTCACGGTGATGGTGAGCGTGTTCTCGCCTGTTTCCCACGAAGCGCTCTCGCCGTTCTCAACGGGTGTCTCGCCGTTGAGTATCACGATAGTCGCGTTTTCGTCCGTGGGCGTTGCCGTCACCTTGTTGCTTGCATTTGTAGTTGCGGCTGTGTACTCCGTAACGTCGCTGTCAAACGCCGGAGTCAGTGTCAGCGACCCTATCGTCAGCCCCGAGAGGGTCGCGGTCAAGGGTCCACCGGGGTGACGTCGGTAGAGTTTACGTCAAAGGTCGGATATACAGAGCCAAGGTTGCTGATATCGAGGTACGCGAAAGCGTTGATATCGTAAGGTCTGCCCGTGCCGTAGAACTTGATCTTGTAGGTGCGGAGATCTTCAAGGAACTTGTACTCGTCGCTGTATTCGAGCTTTCCGCCCCTGCCGGTGCCAACGCCCATGAAGTACTTTTTTGCGATGCCGAGAACAGCCTTGCCGCTGGGTACGCCTACCGACTGTATGATGTCGGTCGGGAAGGGGAGCACACCGGAAACGTACTGCCCGTTCGGAGTAAGAAGAGTAGTTGCGGGCATGATCTTTGTGAAATAGTCCGCGGGGTTAACTACAAGGATAACGCGGGATACGGTGCGCATCCTGCCGCTGTTGCCGTCAATGGTAAGAGTCGAAAGCAGCGAACCGTAAGCTGCGGGGTCGAGCTTGGTGACTTCCAGCGCGTCCTTCCTCGGGTAGCCGGTAGACTGAGAAAAGTCCTCGGTAAAGTCTCTTGTCATGCCGATAGGCATCTTTAAACCGTTGCCGTCAACGATGCCCGCTTCAAGTCCTGCGGAAAGTGCATCGGCAAGTACTGCACGGCAGTATCTGTCCACCCATACCGGACCGAGTGCGAGCATATCCTGAGTAGTGAACATATACGCGGAGAGCTTGCACTGGAGCAGATCAACTACCGCGATAGCGCCTGCAAGGTCCTTGGTGATCGGAGTGTTGAGCTCGTCCCAGGTAGCAGCCTGCGAGCCCTGAGCATTGAGCACCCACTTGATAGCAGCGCCGGTGCTTACAAAGTCGATCATACCGAGCAGAGGATACGCGCCGACCATATCCTCCATCACGGAGTCAATGACGGTCTGCGGCAGTGCCTGCCCTATGTTGGTGATAACGGTCTGCGGGTCGTCAGCCCTGGCAGCAGTTATAAATGCCTCGTAGAACTTGGTCTCCTCCGAAGTCAGCTGTCTTACACCTCTTGCTGCGAGTACAGATCTGTCGGTCTGTTCGAGCACACCCTGCGCCTCCGCCATAACGGTGTCGGACATAAACTGCATGAACTCGCCCATTGCGGCGTCGAGCTCCTTTTCGTCTGCGGCGCGTACAGCTTCCGCCATGCGGCTTCTGAGCGCGTCCTTCTGTGCCTTGATGTTGTCAAGATTCATCATTTTTTCTTTTCCTCCTTCTTCATGATAGGTATTTTTCTATGACTGCGGCTGCCTTTTCGCGCCGCCTTGCCATTTCTTCCGCTTCTGCCGCGGCTGCCGCCTCGGCTCTTGCCTTTTCAACGCGGGCTCTTGCCTGCGCCTTTTCGTCGGGCTCGTCCTCGGGTTCCTCGCTGTGCGCGTCCGCAAGTCCTAGCTCGATACACTCCGCCGCGGTGAGGTAGGTCTCCGCGTTCAGCATTTCGATGAGCTTTTCCTCACCGAGCTTGTCACCCGCTTTCCCAAGGTACGCTTTCCTCATGCTCTCGCCGAGCTTGTCGAGGTCGTCAGCCTCCTTGCGGAGTGCCGCCGCGTTGCCGATCGTCACCGTCCAGGGATTGTGTATCATCATCACTGCCGTTTCCGGCATGATGACAGTATCACCTGCCATTGCGATGACGGACGCTATCGAGCAGGCAAAGCCGTCAACGATTACTGTCTTGTGCGCCTTGTGCCTTTTAAGCAGAGAGTATATCGCCATACCCTCGAAAACACTGCCGCCCGCCGAGTTGATGTTTATGCGTATCTCTTTTACGTCCGGGTGAGCTTCCAGCTCTGCCTTAAAGTGCTTTGCACTCGTTTCGCTTGCTTCCTTTTCGCCCGTCCAGAAGTTTACGCTGTCGCCCTCCACTCTGTCGTAGATGTCAAGCGTCAGAACGTCGTCCTTCGCTTCCATTTTCCACATTTCAACGTTAGTTCTGCTGTTCATTCTGCTCACCCCCTTCCGCTATAACACTGTTGATCTCCCCAAAGCTCCGGTTCATGAAACGCTCCTGCGCCCACTTTTCACCGGTCTCCGGCTGCCCTATTGCTTTTCTCAGCTCGTCGCCGCTGAAACCCGCTCCCGCGAGCTGCGTTACCGCCTGCGCCGAGCCTATCAGGTCGCGGTGTACTATGCCGCCGGTGTCCACCTGCACATAGCTCCCGCCGCATATCTCGTCGAGTGTGAAAAGCTTTGCCGTCAGCTCCGCGCCTATCTGCACCGCAAGCGGCTTGATACAGTTAGTGAGCGCCGCGGTCTGCGCTTCAAGTATCTCCGCCGCCTCTCCGCGTATGTAGGAGGGCGGTATGCCGAACAGCTGCCCCGCACGTCCTATCGCCTCATCGGCTAAAGTCTTCACGGCGCTCAGGTCGTTCGTGTACTGCCCCGTGCGGCTCGCGTTCTTTACCTCGTAGCTGTAGCCGTCAAACAGCGGCAGGACGGCGTTCCGGCTCTTGAAGTATTTCTTAAAATAATCGTTCATCAGCTTGTCAAACTTCTGTTCAAAGTCCTTCGCGCCCTGCGCCATAGCCGAAACAGTCAGTATACCGCGTTCGCCGTCGGCATTCTGGAAACGCTCGGAAGACGAAGCCAGCAGCTTGTTGTACACCTGCATTACATTTCTGAGCCACGCCTGCTTTGCGTTCGCGGCACTTTTGAGGTAAACGACGTCCCCCGAGTACCAGGTGTTGTCGAAGGTAAAGTCGTCCTTTGATACCTGCGAGAAAACGCTGTCGTAAAGCGTGCGGGTCTCGATGTTGAAGCCATCCGCTATGATGTACTGCCCGTCACGGAGCTTCACGCAGAGCACCTCGCCCGAAAGGAGCAGCCTGCTTGTGAGCTCATGCTTGAACTCCGCCCCGTTCTGGTTGCGGTTCGGGCGGAAGTTGAGCGCCGCCCACTCGGCACCCTTGCGCTCTTTGCCGCCGTAAAAGGTGCGAAACTCGCAGCCGCTCAGGAGATTCGCTATAAGCTGCACCGCCGTGAACATTGCATACACGTCCAGCAGTACAGCGTCCGCCGCCTCGTCCCGGTAGGTGCTGATGTCTATCTCCTTCACTCCCTCGGGCGGGTTCAGCTTGCGCCCGAGCCAGTCAAAAAATTTCATTTTTCTTTTCTCACCTCCCGAAAAAGAAAAAGGGGCTGTGAACGCGCTAAACGCTCACAGCCCCTCTCGGCTCTTCCCCCCGACCGCTTACGGGGAGGAATCATATTTGTATTTATTTTTATCCTCGGATATCTCCGTCCGGCATATTCGCAGCACCTTCACACTGTCTTTCCGCGGTATGAGCTCCACACGGTCGCCCGCCTGCAAGGTCTTCGCGATCTTCCACAGCTGCCGCTTTATGTCTTGCTTGATCTGCTCCTCCGTCACGCTCTCCCGCCTTCCTGAGTATCTTTTCCGCGCTCTCGTTCTGCGCCTGCCCGTAAACTTTGCAGAGTATGCAGACGGGAGCGCAGCTCACCCACCGCATACCGCATTTAGGGCAGAACCACACGGGGCGCGGCTTTTTGTTTTTACTCATCTGCCTGCATCACGTCCCATATACTGCCGCCTGCCGGCTCATACTCTATGATCTCTATGCTTTTCCGGTCGTCGGTCGCCCGTGCGAAATACACGTTGCCGCCGTATTTATATATCCCGTGATAGCTCGGCATAAACACCCCGACCTCCCGTATCTCGTCGGCGTGTATGTCCCTATCGTACTGCCCCGAGCCGTTGATATGATTGCAGACTGCTATCTTGCAGTTTATAATAAACTCCCTGTCGTACATCTTGCACCTCCGTCAATACCCGCTAAGCCTGCGGACGATCTTCCACTCTCTCTCACTCAGCTCAAACCGCTCTGCTCGCTCACGCTCTGCTCGCTCACGCTCGCAGGTGAGCTGCTCGGAAAGCAGCAGCCCACAGCCGAAAATGGTGTTTGCTCTTTGTGCATCGAGCTTTGATATCCTTGTGCTTTGCACCCTGTCGATGATGAGCTCTATGCCGTATTGTGCAAACGTATACATTCTCGCCATCGTCAGCACTTGTGGTGGGTATGCGTATTTTGGAAAGCTCTTTGTTCTTTGCTTTCTTGCTTCTTCATCAGCTTTTTTCACTGCACTGTAAAGTGCCGGCGCAGTCCTTGCCCTTATGCCGTGAGGCTCCAGATCAGTCACAAAGCTTGTGGTTATCTTTGCGCCGTTTTCGTAGGTGATATCAACGCCCGTGACTAACGCCGTGCATTTGTCCGAATATCTGCACAGCCCCGAAAGCGTCGGAGAAAAGAGGAAAAAGCGCACATCGTTTTTTATGTAGTGATCTATGATCTTAGAGAGCATCGAGAACGGCGGATTGTCTACCACGATCTTCCCCGTGTAGTCTTCGTTCTCATAGTCGCCGCCCGGATAAAAAGGTCGGCAGAACTTCCCGGGGTCAGCGCCGTATTCGCTTTGCACCCACAAGTTCACCGCTTCCATGACGAGCGGAGGAGTGTAGCAGTCGTCAGTCGTCTTTTTAGGCTTGAATTTATTTACAAAGCCCTTGTAGTCTCGAAATTTCTTTTTGTCTTGGCTGGTCGCCGCCATTGCTTCCTCCGTCAATATGTAAACACCCCCAGCTCCATGGGCGGGCGGCTCTCTGCGAACGGGTCGAGGACGTCGCTCACTATCTCCGCCGCCACGAAGGCTTTGAAAGGGTCTGTCTTTCTGCTTTTTGGTTCGATCTTGCCGTAGGTCGTGTTACCCGCGGCGCTGGTGATTGTCTTTGAATTATTGCACGCCCACCGCATGAGGGGATTGTCTCCCCACACGAAGCGCTGCGCCGCAAACCCGCTTGTGATTATCGGGATATGCCGCATCTCGTCGGACGGTCGCACAAGTTTTACGTTTCCATAGCTCTTGTCGTCCGAGAAGCCTATATCGAGGAGCGCATTTTTCATAAGCGTGTAACGGTATGAGTCTATCCCCACCCTGAGGATAGTGCTTTTCAGCTTCGCTGCTTCGTTTGCGAGCCATACCGCGGGAATGTCGGGGGATATGTCCGCCGCATCTATGAACGTCAGCAACCCACGCGCTTCCCACTCGCGGAGCGGTGCCTTTATCCTCGGCAGGTCGGGCGATCTTGCACACACCCACGCGTGCGAGTGCCATATGTCCCGCTCGCCTACTCTCCAGAGCAGCCCCGCGCCGAGAAAGTCCGTCGTTTTCATGTAGTCGATGCCCGCTACACACGGACGGCGCTTTATATCCGCCCAGGGGATAGGCTGACGTGTCGCAAGGATATTTCCCCAGTCGGTCACGCCGTTTTCCAGCATCTTCGGCGGGCGGTTCATTCGCTTCGTAATGAACGCGCTGTTCGCCGCGGGGTTGAGCTTGTACTGCGCGTATTCAATCCGCAGCTGCTGCAACAGGTCGGGGAGATATCGGAGCGACGGGTTCGGCTTGTGCCAGTTTCGCTCGTCCGCGATCTCCTCGTCATCGTCCAGCCGGGCGATAAAGGGAAGTATGCCGTTGTCGGGCTCGCCGTCAAGTATTTTCAGGCAGTTGTCGATATAGTCGTCAAGCGGACCCCCGCGCACCTCGCCGTCGGTCGTAGTTATCGTCTGCCGCGGGCGCGGCTTTTTTCCGAGACCCGTTACGGCAACGGTAATGAGCTTATAGTCGGGATAGGCGTGCAGCTCGTCAAAGTCTATCTTTCCCGGTCTGCCGCCGTCCTTTGTTTTCGCGTTCGACGTCCGGAAACGGAACTCACTGCCCGTGTCGGTGTTGACGATCAGCTCTTTCGTCCAGCGGAAGTGCCGCCGCATCTTCTTTTCGTTTGCTTCGAGAACGTTGTATACGTCCGTGAAGCTCTGCTTTGCCTGATCTTCGGAGGTCGCAAAAATGTCTATGTGATATTCGCGTATCCCGTTCGTATCGGTGAGCAGGCAGAAATCCTCAAATCCCAAGTATCCGTTTTTTCCCGCTCCGCGCCCGACGTAGATGATGAGTATCGGAAATCTCAGCGCCCCGTCTTCGCGGTATACGCAGTTGTGGAGCGTGAAACAGAATTTTTCCCAGGGAAAAAGCTCAAACGGGAAGTACTTCTCGTAGCTCAGATACCGTGCAAGCTGTTCCTCGTCTACGTATAGCCGCTCACGTGCAAAAACCTGCTCGACAAAGCTTATAAGCTCCGTCTGCTCTCTGCACACGGGGTATCTGCACCCCGCCAGACTGCCGCTGCGCACTATGCCGATGTAGTCGTCAAGCTCTTTTACCCCGAGCTTTCCGTCCTTCGGCACTACGCGCCGCATAGCGCTCACGCTTCCTCCGTCTTGTCTCCGAGCAGTTCGTCGAGGTATCTGCTCACCGTCTTGATCTTCCCGTCATTGCCGACCAGTACGACCGTCTGCCTGCCCGCAGGCTTTCCGACGATCTGTTTCAGCTTTTCAGCATACGCCGCGGAGCTCAGCCCCGCCGCTATTTCCGGGCGCTTTTTCTTTGCTGCTTTGCGTGCGGTGCGGGTGCCCGTTACCGTTCCCGCCCGGAAGACCTGCACGCTGCCGGGATCTATGTATTTAAATCCTCTTGCCATACCCTCACCGCCTTTTCTTTGCCTTTGCCATTACCATGCTGTGCTTCACTTTGCCGACGCAATTCCCAGCCGCGCCCAGCAAAGCCGCCGCCCCTGCTTTACAATGCTTCGCGCGACCATGCCACTGCTTGACAATGCTGTGCTTTGCCTTTGCTCAACAGTAATTCGCATCACTACGTATTGCATGAGCCATTGCTGCTCTGCACCTAGCTTGTCCCGTGCTAGGCAATGCGAAACATTGCCATCGCACCGCTTACCTTCGCCACACCTTGCCTTATCGCTGCAAAGCTAAGCATGACTGTGCCGCCCGCATAGCGTCACCTCGCCTTGCTTTTCACCGGCGTTGCCTTTGCGAAAACCCGCTTGTGCGGGTAAGGAAGGAGAACGGGTGCCGCCCCCGCTTTCCGGCGTGGTGCTTATCGCCGGCGCTTACTCGAAGCCCTCCCTCATGCACCCCGGGAAGCTGCTGCCGCCCGGAGCGTGAATGAAAATAAGGACCGTCCAGAAACGGAGAAAGGAGTCTTGCCGGGTGTCTTCCCGGAAGGCAGACAGGAGGATTTGAACCTCCGCCGGCGCGCAGGATCCGAAACTGCGCACGCGCTCTGACCTCTAAGCTATATCCGCCATGCACCCCGGGCGTGAACCCGGAGCGTGTAAAAATTTTTTGTCCCGTTCGGGAGATAAAGGAGCCCGGGAGTTTGACCGCTCTCCCGGAAAGGCGGGCGGCAGGACTCGAACCTGCGACCACGCGGTTTCAAGCCGAAAAAATTGCTGCCTGTGTCTTTATCAAGACACGTAAACGCGCTCTGACCAACTGAGCTACGCCCGCCATAAGAGCGGAGCCCCGCTCTTCCCGCAGCTATGCGATGCTGCCGAACGTCCCGCACCCGAGATTGATGATATGTCTCTGCGGCTCGTGTTGTTGTGTGCCTTGTGGCGCGTGATGCCTGCCGGGGGAGCCGAACCCCCGCGTGAGGAGTACTGCTCTTCCTCCCCACCTGCCTCCGCAGGCTATATGATCTGCTTCGCAATGCACCGATGCGCTATGCAATGCCCTTGCTTTACTTCGCTTAGCCATACCTAGCTTTGCCCTTGCTTTTTGCTTTGCCTCCGCCGAGCCGTCCATGTCAACACTATACCCTGCCTATGCAACTCTGAACTATACTATGCCCCTGCTATACTGTGCGCTGCTTCACGGGGCTGTACCTTTGCTTTGACAAGCTTCGCGACGCTTTACCATTGCTGTGATAAACTTTGCACTGCCCTCGCGTCGCCACTCAGCACCTTGCCTGACAATGCCTCTGCCGATCTTTGCAATACGGTTCCAAGCTATGCCCTTGCTCCGCACCGCCTAGCAATACTCAGCCTTTGCTATTCTGCCGTTCCCGATATCACATACTCCCAGCTTTTTATTTTCATATACCCGTTACGCCCGCAGCAGGGACATATCGCGTGGAACTCCGTTCCTTCGTACGCCCTGTACACCTCGCGGTATTCCCCGCGCCATGCCTCAAAGAGCGTGTGACATTCCGGACACTCCAGCGCCCTCGCCCTGGTCGCTATCTCCGGCTCTAAGCATTTTACAACAGGCGCCGAAACTTCTTTACCGCAGCACGGGCATTCCGCATCATATTCGCAGGCATAGGCGACCGGGGCGTCATAATACTTATACTTGCCTTCGTCTGCTTCAAAAATGCACCCGCAAGCGCGGCACTCAAACCTCACAGTTTTCTCGGTCTTCTTCTTCTCGCCCTGCCTGATGATCTTCATAGTTCAAACCTCTTTCCCACATCGTCAATGTGCAGCCCCCTCCGGGCTATCTCAGCTTCGCAGAGCAGAACGCCTTCGTTCCAGCTGCCGACGCCCGAGAGGTAGTCGATCAGGTCCCGGAGCCCCGAGACGTCAAGCTCTTTAAGCTCCGCGTCAAATTTTTCGGCATTTCCTGCGCGCAGCATCGCATCGAACAGCTCTATCGGTGCTAAGAGCTTGTCCCATTCGCTTATGTGTGTCATTTCCTCACCTCTAACACAGCTCGCATTTCACCGGCTCTGCAAGGAGCTTGTCAAGCTCCGCTTGGAGCTTTGCTCTTTCTTCGGGGGAGAGTTCTGAGTCCTTGCGGCTGAGCTTGTCGCTAAGTTCCCTTATCCGCCGCAGGCTTTCTTTGGTCTCCTTGCTCAGCATTATCAATTCCCTCAAAGCTCGTCGTCCTCCTCTTCCGGTTCGGGCGGTTCGTTCAGCCCCAGCGTTTTCAAGATATCCAGTTTCCGCTTGTTGTACTCGATTGCATCTTTCTTCGAGGGGTTGTCCTTGTCGTACTCCTTCCCCTGTGAGGATATCGCCTTGTACGTCGCACCCCTGTCCCGCAGGTCCTTGATTGCTGCCGCCTCCAGCAGGAAATAGTTGACGTAGTCCTCAACGAGCGCAAGGTTCGCGTCGTTGTCCGCGCCCTTTCGCCGCAGCTGCTCGATCAGCGCCTTTTTTACTTTCGCCTTCGACGCCACGCCTCCCACCTCCCCGGAAAAACTCGCGCGCGCATACGCGTATCTGTTTTGTCGAG
>JAEIGA010001207.1_pt1 | contig 39799 bp, 75 predicted proteins | sample 9270691 | NCBI WGS metagenome assembly JAEIGA01 (sample SAMN17057246, study PRJNA624740) | gut metagenome | biome: biome; isolation source: fecal sample | host: Bos grunniens | place: China: Xizang | collected 2019 | reverse complement strand
CAGATACACAATAACGCATATGTATAATCACTCCTTTATACATATATTATACTAATTTTTTTCTTAATTTTCAACTTTTGCGGCAAAAAATTTCTAAACCGATTTTCAATTTGGGCGTCTCGGTCTCTGCGTCTGGCACCGGTCGGAGGCAGGTGTTTACCGCTTATAGCCAAATATAAAAAAAATCGTCCCTCTAATTAAAGAGGGACGATTTTCATTGGAGAAATCAGTCAGCGGCGCAGCAGGTCTCACACAGGCGATAGCCCTGCACCTTGCGGCTCTTGGAGCCCTCGCTGGCGGGAATAGTAATCTGAGTCTTCTCTGCAAGACCGGCCTCAACCAACTTGCTCAGTCGGCTGGTAACCTTGCTGGCAGTAGCATCAGGATTTACCTGGCACACAGTGGCGGTAATTTCAGCGATGGGCTGATACTCACCGGTCAGAGCCTCACGAACCTGCTCCAGCATCACATCGGACTCAGCCTTCTTTGCGGCAGCACGCTCACGAGCCTTGGCAGCCTTAGCATCCAGGGACGCAATTTCCTTATCGCAGAAAGTGATGACGGTCTCTGCATCGAACTTACATGCGCCGGTCTCGAAAGTCTCCTTAATAGCCTCGTACATCTCACGCTTGGTAATCTTTTCCATAGTAGCACCTATACCTTTCAAAATCAAAATTTATTTTTTTTATTTTCACAAGGTTTTCATTTCCTTACCTTGTATATATATTATATCATATTTTTTTATAAAAATCAAAGAAGTTTCTCTCGCACCAGTTCCATGCGGTCTTCATCGCTCTCCGCATCTCGAATGGCATAGAGAGTGTCGAGGGTATATTCCCTCAAATCACCACGCTCCAGGCCCTCATCAGTCATATTCTCCAGTTTAACAACATTTCGCATACGACCCCACATATCTTCTCTTTGGAAGATGGGACCAAATAGACTCTTAAAGGTCGCGCCACCAGTGCAGTAGCAACAGGAATCAATGACAAAGTTCCAATTCACATGGTCATTCTCGTCAGTGACAAGTTCATCGGGAATGACCTGAATATATACTGCTTCGGTGCTCATTACTCGCTCGCCGCAAACTTCGCAGATATCAGTTTCATGGTGATAGCACCAACTACACAGCGGAGCATCACTGTCCGCAGTATAATAAGGGTTATCATGATGCAACTCACCGCATATTGAACACTTCCATACGCCGGAGCATTCACGACATACAGTCCAACTAGGGTCAATATCATCAGAATGCCCGATGACATCGCCGCAATTAGTACAGACGGCCGGACCAGACAGATTATAGCAAATGTCATTACCACTATAAGAGGACTTAATAAATCCAAGTCGGCGGTCATAAATGTCATTATACATATAATCAAAATCTAGGACGATGGAAATGCGACGAGTGCCAATAGTATTTGTGCGGTGATTGATAATTTCAACCGCGAGGTCATCATAAGGGCCATAAATGCCGGTCGGATTAGCCAATTCGCGCATCCACTTTAGCGCGGCGCCCTGAATATCATCATTGGCATAAGGATACTGCTTATTACCCAGCAGAAGTTCCGGAGTAATAACAATTAACTGACGCCAACGCTTATTATTCCACTGGCCGAAATTATAAATGTCCATCGGATTGCGGGCCTCGAGATACGCAACCACAATGTAGGGGGAGTTCATACACTCGATAGTGCCGAGGCGATAATCGCCACCGCCATCATACCAGCGCATACAAGACTCCCAGCCACTGTCATTATCAGACATGGTGACATAATCCATAGGGTGAATACTTAAGCAAAGAGTGCCTCTAATCACCTTCTGGTTCAGCACCAGAGAGTGAGCCTTACGGAACTCCTCATATCCATCCAGAACATCATATTCTTTAGAATGGCAATAAGGGCATTCATCATATTCGGCATGAAACAGGCAGCCGCACTCTTTACAACGCTTTTCAGTATGCGTAAAGCCAAAAGCCTTACAAATCTTACCAAGCATCTTTACAGCCTTACTACCAGGATTAACTTGAAGAGGCTTACCATCAACAGTTAAATCGCCGGGAATGGTAATTGTGAGGCCATTATAAGCATTTTCAGCCAGCATGCGATAATCACAGGTGAAACGACGCAATTCATAGCGGATATCACTATCCATAGACTCGATATTGCGCAGCATAGCAATGTAATTGCTTCTAAAATTATTCACAATTCGCTCGCCATAGGCCAGTGTGGATTCCATTTCCTCTTCCAGGTCTTCAATGTTCTTATTGAAACTAATATCCTTACGCAGGATGAACTGCTCTCCAAACATCTTATACAGGTCAGCCTTGTTCTGCGCCCAGAAGCGCAGAAAATGAGGCATACCTTCAATACTTATATAACTGGACTCATCGCAGGTGCCGCCGAAAGTGTTGATATACTTGTTCAGCAGGGCAATCTCATCTTGCGGCAGCCGCTCAAAAATACTCATAATACTTACCTCACATCTCTTCTTTTATCTTACATAAATATTATATCATATTTTTTATTAAAAATCAAATAAGGCTCTTTGCCCTAAACAAAGAGCCTTATGAGATTAAAAATTAGCCGTTGTTCTCGTTAGAGTGGCAGCCGCAGGTGCAGTTATGAACAGCGGGCTTATTGAAAGCGCCCATTGCCATAGCCAGCATCATGGGGTCGTTAGTGCGGTTACCCATCAGGGCCCACATCATCATGGGGTTGGACATGTCAAAATTGCCACCAGCCATCAGGGCCATAGGCAGCATATCCTCGAAATTGCTCTCGCCGGACATTGCCATCAGCATCCACATATTACCGAAGGGGTTCTCGGCAGTAGCAGCGCTGCCCATCATATTGCCCAGGAAATTGACGACCTTGGTAGCGAAATCGAAGCCGAAGGGGGAGCGGGCCAGCATAATATCCTTACGCTCGCCATTGATGACATCAACAACAGTCAGAGTCTTGCCGCCGACAGGGATGCCCAGAACGAACATAGGAGCGCCATTGTGGATGACAACATCACCGGCGGCAATATCCTTCACGGCGACGGGCATCTTATACAGGAACTTGGCGCCGTCGAAATTGAAGACATCAACATCGACGATATTACCGGTAGCGGCATCAAAGGAAACCCACGCACCGGACTTGTTCTTCACGGCCAGACCATACATAGACATGCGGACAGTGGAAGGATTGACGGGGCCAAAATCAAAATTGAACTTCATATTCTTATTCTCCTTATTATTCTTATTCATATTTTCATTATTCTTCATAGGGGTCTCGGATTCGATACTCTTAACCAACTTGTCAAGAGCGTCGCTAACACGGTCGACTTCTCTCTTATCAGCCTTTCGGTCCAGGTCATCAGTAGTAGCAAGCGGACTCCATACACCATCGTAGGTTAGATAAGTGCCATTTGTTCGAGAAGAGTCAGTAGTGCGGTTGCTATATCCATCAAAAGTAGATTCGGCCTTTGTGCATGTATCATAACTGATATCCACAAAAGTACCGATGATAGAGTCGGTGGCGCAATCCGCAGACGCAATCTTCGCATCAACACAACCATAGTTAGCGATTCCTTCGCTGGTGTAGTAATCAGTATAAGTCTTTTCACCCATATTTTTACCTCCTCCATAGGTGATTTGATTCACGAGGTAGGAGCCAAAAGACTTATCATCTGTTTTGAAATCCCAATAATTGGTTCCTTCGGCTCTGTGATTATAAATAACCACATCACCAGCGTCATCAATGTAGGCATGATAAGTTGTTGCCTCGGGAGCAGAATTAACATCTTGAATCATGTCTTTCCACTTCCTATATTCCATCTTATTATATCGCTTTTCTTTCGTGAGAGCAGAGAATACATCCAAATGAGCCTTCCACACTGCTCTAGTAAAACGGGTTACCGACATCTTTTAGCAACCTCCTTTTCAATATAATCAATCTCATCAGAGGTAAGGTTGTTGTAATCAACTCCACTATCAATGGCTGCGTCGATTTGAGTTTCCCAGTCATTGGGGTTATCGCTTGCAACCAGCAGGTTGATGAAATCTTCAATCTTCTGCTGATGATATGCATATGCATTAAACGCAGTTGTCTCGATAGGCGACCGGGCGCCCGGCCCGCAAATCCCAAAGTGCATAGCCAACCTCCTTACGACTTAAAATGATGAGGTTCCAGAGTCAAAAGGTAATCAAGCAAGTCAATATCATAAACGAAGTCTTCGACCTCAACATCAACATTTGCCGAAATCCAAGGAAACTCCGCCCGCAGGGCCTTTGCCGCATCCAACAGAGTCATTACTAACTGGGTCTGACGCGCCTTCTTCTGGATGGCGATAAGTTTATCAATCTCATCACGCATTGCTGCCAACTCGGCCAAAGACATATCTTTCAGTTCAATCATAACTTACTCATTCCTTTCCTCTTTCTTTATCTTACATATATATTATATCATATTTTTTTATAAAAATCAAATGAGCATTTTTTAATCAAGACTCTATGCATCTTTGAAGAATAGTGGTTTGAATGTTGTTAATTACTCTATGCTCTTTGACAGTTGCTCGAATGGTTTTAATTGAGCCTTCCGCCCAGAACTTCGCACCGGTTTCCCAATAATATTGATTACCATCACTGTCTTCAAAGATATGTTTCGCAGTGTGGCCACCGAAATGATTTTGAGTTTGCGAAGATTTAATAACAGTAAGGGTTAGGGTGAGTCTCTCACCAACGGAACCTTTGAACTTACTCTTGGAGGCATTAGAAAGAAGATTAGTGATTGCGGCCCGCACCTCATTAGTAGCGCGCAGGCTCGAACCAATGCCGACAATATTCCAGTCCAACCGCACCGGCTCGAGACCCGCAGGCAAATCAAAAGGAACCATATCCTCTGATACGATATACCAACCCCAATAAACACAATACCGAGCAATGGAGCGATTAAACCAGTCCTCATACTTCTCTTGGTCGCCTTTGAAAATGGTAATATATCCATCCTTAAAACCAAGGATATTCTTCTGATTGCTGAAAGGGTCTTCCTCAACCACTTCACCGGGATACATCTTCGCGTATTCGGCAGCGCTATACCAACGGACTTCGTAAGTCTTGCCAGTATTTTCATTCAATACCTTTTGATACATCTTGCCACTTTCTCCCACATAGGGATCACCAACAAGAGTTCTTTTTTGGTAAGATTTGGCTACCATATTACATCTCCTCTAAAATTTTCTTGCGGCGGGCCAGCTCTCGATTCAAGGCCGGGCTAATTTCTCTCTGATAGAAATCCAGGACGCTGATATACACTTCACTTCTCATAAGAGTGGTATCAATCTCCTCGCAGAAGTGCTCGAAGTTTTCGATATCCTCCAGTGCCTTAGTAACCTTAGTGGCGTCTTCACGGGTCATATTTATCATTTCCTTTCTTTACCTTTATATAAATATTATATCATATTTTTTTATAAAAATCAAATAAGCCTCTCTGCTATTAAACAGAGAGGCTTATATTTATTCATCATCTTTATTAATCTCTCGCAGCAACTGCCGCATATAGAGCCACTGCTTGAAGTATAGATAGGCCGAAATGCCATTAGCACTGGAGCCAACCATATAAATCGCAGCCAGCAACCAATGTCCGCTAATAGCGTATAATACAAAACACACCAGCAGACACAAGGCCGCAATCAAAAATAAAATTGAAGTAAAAACATTTGCTTTCATATTAACCTCCTACATAAATTAGGTTATCCACATATGCTCGGTCTTCACCCTTGAGAATGGGCATATCCCAGTCAATGCCGGTTGCCTTGGTCCAGGCGACACCACGCTTCCAACGAGTCTCAAAGTCATTCCAGTTAATACCTCGTTGCTCATAAAGCATATCCTGAATCATATTACAACTTTTACCTTGAAGTTCATTGTGAGAGAAGTTAGCCTGGCCGACCATCTGAATGGAATTGCGAGTTGCATCCAACTGACGCCAATATACGAGATTACATACCTCTTCCTTGGGAATATTGAAGCAGCGGGCGTCAAACATTGCGCCGCTTTGGAGAGCCTTAATGTAGGCTTCATTCAAAGCCAAGTCCGCAGGATTAACTGCGTCATCGCCGAACTCATTGGGGAAATCAATGTTGTCAAATCTCCACTGCTCATAGAAAGTAGTGAAGAACTTATTAAAAGCCATAGTAGCCATGGAGGCAGAGACAGAACACATCTTCTGAATTTCATAGTCGAACCATGCGTCAGTCTCAAAGGTCTGATAGTCAATCAGAATAAGAGTGATTTCATCACTCTAGGTAAAGCCAAAGATGCAGCCCTGAATATTTTTACAGAGATACTCCATAGTATGCACCATCGCATTACCAAGAACTTCATCAAAAGGCTTTTGGAAGCCACGGGTAAAAGTATGGAATGCCTTGCCATCAATGCGAATGGCGACAGGAGTCCGTCTCATCAATCTATATTTCGGGACCTGCTCGTAGAAATGCTTCATGCGAGTTCCAAGATTATCATTTACGCTCATATTATTCTTCCTTTCATATATATTCCGCTTTTGTTTGAAAAATGGCAATTAAATTACCTGCTTTATCATAAATGGGCAAAGCCCGTCAAGCCGACCGGCGAGACGGGGCGGCCGCAATCAAAAATGGGGAATTGCGATGATAAAATAATCATCAACATATTTTGCCTCCTCCAATGCGATTTCAACATCGGAGCAAGGGCAGTCTTCGACATAGCCGCAATAATCCTTGGTATCTACCTTATTCAAGAAATACATGAAAGTTTCATACATTTCCTCCAAGGTGAGGTCCGCATACAACTCCCGTGCGTCATTTTCATCCTCAAAAGAAGCAATGACAGAAGTGCCGAGAGCCTCATAATGGCAGACCAGATAAACTTTTTTCATACCTTTACCTCCGTCTGAATAGTGAAGGGTTCAATAGTAATACGACGGTTATAAGTGATGGTTTCCATATCTTCACCTATTTCAGAATTAAAGGAAACATAATAGGGGACCTGCGCCTTCATCAGAGCCTCTTCCAGGTCAGCCCACTCCTTAGGACTTACATAATTCTTCATATTATAACCTCACTTTCAAAATGGAAATTGAGTTTTTGCATTAATATCAACTTCAAGATGAGACTTAGGATTGGGCTTAGGCTCGGGTTTGAGAGTAATATTATAATCCATCAAACTCCAGCCACCACTCGCCTCAATCTTGAAGATTTCTCTCGCTTTATATTTGTGAAAAACTTCGGTATATACGATAGACCCATGACGATATTCGGCAAGGGTTGGCTTTATCCATCCCAATGCTATTCGTCCCCATTCATCGGGATTTTCATTAACTACCAAAGAGATAAATTCTTTGACAGTTAAGCCCTCGGGGAATTCAACAGCATATGCGCTATTACAATCACCAAACGGACCGGCAACTTGATGAAGTTTAATGTTTCTGTCCAATTTTTTTTCCTCCCCGTTTCGCCTTGCGCTCGGTGGCACGGTCAATGGTCTCTCTATGGAGAGAGTCAATATTTGCGGTGGGACCGCACTTCTGAAGGAAATGGGTCAAATGGAAAGGCTTATAGCCAATCACATCAGAACAAACATTCAGATGACGAGGACCATTCTTCACTCGCTTGTTGTGCTGATGACCATGGATGTTAAATGCCCAGGGAATCATGTCCAGAGGCTCGTGAGAAAGGATGAGTTTCTCACCCACAATCAGAGCGCCCTCATAAACTTCATCGAAGAGCATATTGTCAGCCTCGACAAACCAAAACTTAAAAGGGGCACGCACGGGGTCCCAAGCTTCACTAATAGAAATCTTCCAGCCAGGATATGCAGCCCGCATTTCTGCGATAACCTGCTCCCGAGTATATTCCTCCTGGCCGAACATCTTTTGAATAACTTGGCGCTTATAATTAGAGGCACCAGAGTCATGGTTGCCCATAATCAGAACCTTATAGCCGGCGCGCAGTTTCCGCACACACTCGATATCACCAACATCACCCAAGATAATGAGCGTATCGCAGCGACCGGCGCAGGAGTTGATATTAGCAATTTGCTCCTCGCTCGAGGGGCGGTTGCGTACGCCGCATTCCAAGTCCTTATCGCCGAAATGGGGGTCGCTATAAATCCACACGGTCTGCTTCGACCAATGCTGAAAAGCATCATAAATACCAGGCAATGCCATAAATATCAACTCCTCAAATCAATTTAGAACGAATATATAGCGGAATAAAACCGAACAAAAACCAACCTTCGCAGTGGCGACGGCGAACATAATGGCGGTATTTAAACCAGTCTCTTTTTACAATCATCTTTGTTATTTCCTTTCTTTCATCTTTTCACAGAATTTGCGGTCAAGACAATCCCAATATTCATCAAGATAATCTTTCATATAATAAATTACATCCCAAGGATTGTTGCAAGGAGTGTCAGTATCTCCGCCCACGGAAACGCGAGGATTCAAAGCACCAACAAAGAGAACGACATAGCCACCATTTTCAAATACGGAAATAAAAGTATTTTCATCTTTACTGGAACAATACGCACTCTGGTCAGTAATTTCAATGTCCCACTCTTCGGAAACATAACCATGACTTATAAGCCAATCAGCGACAACTTGCCATTCCATAGCCTACCAATCCTTTCCTTTACTTTATATATATATTATATCATATTTTTTTATAAAAATCAAAAAAGTAAAAAATCCCCCGAGATTTCTCTCGGGGAAACTATATTAAGGCGTGGGAATCTCAATCAGAAGATCGCCATCAGCCCCATAGAAATAGGGCAGCTCGCCATTCCACTTTTCATAGTACATCTTCATCAGCAACTCAGTAGTCAGAGACTCGGACAATACCTGGTTAGCCTCAGCCTGTGCCTGCGCCAGAATCAACAGAGCCTCTGCTTCAGCCTGGGCCGCAATCTTCGCAGCCTGTGCCTCGGCTTCAGACTTTGCTAGATTAGCCTCATTCTTATTCTGCTGAATTACCAGTTCCTGCTCGGACGCGAACTTTTCATCAATTGCCTTTTGGATTGCGGGATTTTCAAAAGAAATACCCTCCTTCAGGCCCAGGACAGTGATGGTAATACCATAATCCTTAAAATAGTCGACAACATATTCTTTTACGGCCTCCATAATGATACCCTTTTTGGCGCCCAGGTCCGTAGAAGTATACTTTGCGGTTTCAATATTAAAGCGGTCCTCAACCATCTTTTTGATATCGGTGTCAATGATAGTTTCCAGGGGGGTGTTATTATAGCGATAGAGGAACTTTGCGGCGTCCTTTTCCTCAATCATAGCAGTACAGTTCATGCCAACATAAATACCAATGTTATCGGAAGTTTCGCCAAAAATTGCCTTGTTTGCAGAAGTAGCGGTAGAGTCGCCAGACTCCCAAGAACGGGACACGGGCTTACGCTCAACAACAATCAGAGTAGCAGAGGGACGCCATTCACCACGCCAAGACCGGCGACCAGTCTGGACCCAGCGGTGAGGGATCTGGATTTCTTTAGTAGCGACCTTAGCCTCCAACAGCAGTTCCTCGGATTCAAAAACGCCCTGATTACCAGTATCACCAATCAGGGGGATCAGGAAGGCGGTCTGAGAAGCCTCAATGGTTACGAACTCGGGAGTATCATAAGGCTTGCGGCAACCGGCAAAGGAGCACACAACGACCAGGGTCATGGCGAACAGAATCATCAACTTCAAAATCTTCTTACTCATTTTCATTTTCCTTTCTATTTTCCTTATTATAATTATAAATTACCAGGCCGCACTTCAAGCCACAAATAAACATTGTCAACAGACGAAGACCGGTTATGGCAATATTCATATTGTTAAGCCAGTTAGTTGAAACGAACCAGGCAAAATTATCATTTTCCAACTGCCCCATGGCGATATCATTTGAGATAATCGGCACGACAGTGTCTGACAAGAAATTGAGAGCCAGACAAATTAAAAGTGCGACAATGATATATGTCAAACACTTCTTAATAGCGATATTCATTTTTTTACTCCTTGTGAAAATATAGTATATGCACCTGTAAAAACTGCTCCCACAGACACTGCCATGAGCAACAGTATAGCGCCCAACAGAGGAGAGGCTTGTGCGAAACACATCGCGGCCCCAATTACAAAACTAACATGGAATATAGAACATGCGGCCGCAAATAGGAACTGAAGCAAAGCAATAATAAAACGCTTCATGTTCTCACCTTACCAACTCACATATACGAGAACCTCGTCCCGCACACCCATCGCGCGCAGAGCCTCAACCAGTTTAATATGAGCCATCACATATGCGGAGCCACTCTCTTCAGCCATAAAATACGCACGCTCATCGGGGTCAGAAATGTGGGTCTCAGCATATTCTTCGTCATGGCGAAGTTCATACTCATAATCTTCCCACAGACGAGCCAATGCCTCGTCGCCGCATTCGAGCGGCACATAGGAGTTACTATCGGCGTCACAAAGGAAGCCGAAGCAATCGGCGGTCTTGCCGGTCAGGTCCATAATATCATATTCGTTAATAAAATTGATACTCTTCAGTTCAACCATAATAAACCTCCTTAGAAATTTACATACTCGTCGAGCTGTACGCTCCAGGCACCATCGGGATTAAGCAGGCAAGCGGCGCACCAATCACTGTGACCCTCCTGGGCCAATTCCTTGGTAGCATAACGACCAACGACAATCATATCGTTATCACCCTTCCAGACCGCAGTTTCCCAACCCTGGTCCACGGTATAGCAGGTATCAATGGTATATTCGCCGACAGTATCTCTACCAACAACCTCCTGGCGATTAAATTCGCCCATCATCAAACCAAACAGAGCACTTTCCAGACTATCCATAATCAATCCTCCACATGAATTACATCAAAGCAACATATTTCTTCAGCGATAAATTCCTGATGGTCGAGCAACTCGAATGCCGGCACGGAGCCATAATAATTAAAATATCGCATCCACCAGTTATATACTTCTTCTTCCCACAGGGACAACGCGAACTCGGCACGGTCGCTCTCATTTTTGAAAGAATATTCTTCACTCTCGTAGGCCAAACCATAGACCTGACAGGTCTTCGGCTTAAGACCGGGAGCAGTCATTTCCATGCTCATAATGCAGTAGTCATAGTCGCCATCACTTACCTTGAAAGTGGTAAAGCCAATGGCATTGTAAGCCTTAATGGCGGGAATATTATTTGTTGCCACGCGCAACCACATACGCTGACCGGCGAAACGCTCCATTACGGCCCGCAACATCGCACGAGCATAACCTCGATTACGATACTGTTTAACAACCCGCACACTGTGAATGTAATTGTCGCCAGCGATAACGCCACAACTGCCGACCTCTTCGCCATCAACCTCAAATACGAAGTGATAGCCAGGCTCGCCATAGCCCGCCTCAAAGAGAGTAATCAACTTTTCCATTTGACTTTTCCCCTTTCTTTATCTTACATATATATTATATCATATTTTTTTATAAAAATCAAATAAGCCTTGTGGCGATTAGACACAAGGCTTATTTACTTATACAATATCAAAGTGATTGATGTCATATACAATGACTTGAACGACCGGACTGCGCCACTCATCATATGCGTAAGACATATTGCCCATCTTACGAGCGAGGGAGGCAATTGCATCCATATCAACAATAAATTCGACGATACTGCCATCGGGGTGGGCAATATGAAGGTCATCGGTATGAATATCAGCCTTTTGGTCGCCGAGAATACAAGGAATGACAGTGCCGTTAGCAAGGACGATATCAACATACTGACCAATGGCAGTAGTGAAATAACTGCCGAGGGCAATACAGTAGCGCTCATCTACCATGCGAATACCATCATCGCCAGTGTAAGCATACTCATTTTGAAGTTTATAATGAGGGGTATTCTTTGCAGTAATAGACTGCCAGCGCTCGAAAGATTTGAAATCTTTATTATTATATTTCTCGGGGATATCGAAAGTAGTGAAGGTGATTGCGGGCGCCGGTTTCGTGGTGATAGTGGGGCCAGTCTCTTCGACCGTAGGGCTGACCGCAGGTTCTGTGGGTAACGGCATTACCTCTTCCGCCCTGTAATACATAAAAGCCACAGTGAAAATGATAACTGACAGGCATATCATAGCGAAAAACTTATTCATCTTCTTCCTCCTTAACAAAAATACGGTCATCGCCTTCTTTGAAAATGGTATCACAAGATGAACAGTAGAAATCACCCTTAATATCCATAATAAAATAATCGCTGATGGGCCCGCCGAAGATGGTGCTTAAGGTGGTTCCGCAAATGCAGCAGTGGGCATGATTAACCTGATTATATCGAGTAAGCAAAGCCTCTCGACTCATATTTTCCTTTTCCCGCAATCGCCGCAGAACTTTAACTCCTTGAGAGGTCATGAACTCATTGGTTTCTCTTGGCATAATTAATCCTCCTTTTGGTTTTCCTCCAGAACCTGATTAAGAAAGTATCTTAACCATTTCAAACCTTTGGGGTCGCTATGGGAGTCAACGATGAGATAAATGATTTCCGGGTCGTCCATATAAAGGGCATCAGCGGGCGGGTGATTACGCAGAAATTCGCAAGCTTTAAATAAGGCTTTTTCAGCCATTTCACTTCTTTCCATATCTATCATTTCTCCTTCCTTTATCTTACATATATATTATATCATATTTTTTTATAAAAATCAAAGAAGCCTCCTAATGGTTAGGAGGCTTCATATTTTACTGCTTTATGTTGATTTTAATAAAATAAAATGATATAATAATATTACTGGTAATAATATTTAGGAGGCGTTATATGAATATTGTGGTTATCATTTTAGCAATTCTTTTGGGACTGGTTTTCCAATTAAGTCGCACCCGCGAGCCCGACATGCTTCAACAACCTCGCTATGAGTGGAGAGTTCAGCTACTTCATATGCGGCGAGCCATACAGGACAACTTCCGCAATGAACGCATGGATAGTGAAGCGGAATATCAAGGTACTGCGGTGGGGTAGCCTCATCAACACCAAGGGCTCCATAGTGAGTAGCGTGAGTATTGGCATACATAGCCGCGAAAGCCATACCCCACATAGCACCCTCGCGGTAGTCCGCAGACTTATCTTCAACAGCATCCTTATACTCTTCGGAACTTAAACATTGAAGAATGAGGCTCATATACTCATTTACATCAACGAGGTCAAAATGAAATTTGACTTTACCCATTATCGCACTCCCCCTCGGGAATCAATACAGCCTTATATTCAATCCAGGCTTCGACCTGCTCACGGTAGGCATCGAGCACCATATTGGCAATCTCTTCATCGGACTAATGGCCAGGATCAATCCATCCGGCCTCCAGCAGGCCATGATAAATGTCGTCTCGGTCCAACAGGCCATTACTGCCACCATACGACTCATACTCTTCCCAGGCAATATCATAGGCCCGCCATGTGGCCTCCTCCTGTGAAGGGAACTCAAAGATACCCTGATACACCATACCACGATAGAAACCGCCGCGTAGACCGGCATAAATACGATACTTTGCCATATTAATTCCTCCAATTCGGATTATAGCTGGGGCATCCGCACCCAATTTGCTTAATACAATGGTCGCCATCATTTAGACCCTCGGGGCGATAACATACGCACCCACGGGCGCAGGTGGCTTCAATTCTCTTCGGATTGATTTTCTGCGTTTGAATTACTGCGGGACCCTGTCGCATTTGAACGGTGATTACCTGTGGTTCGCGGCAAGTAGAATCAGATTGGAATGCGCATTGCGGACGCTGTCGGCAGGTGACGCAAGGGTCGGCGCTCGCGCACGAATGACACATGATATGTGGCTCACCATGCTCATTATCAATTACCGCATTGGTAAGAATGAGTTGGCCGCAAATAGCACAGAACTCGGGCTCGGCGGAAAAGTAGGGACAGCCATTCTCGTCATCGGGCATCGCTGCGTTAAAAATCGGACACATCCCGCCTTTTAGCGCTTTAAGGCCGCACTGGCCGCACGTTCTTTCACTCATGGAGCCTCCTCATCAATGATGGCCTTCAGAGCATCGAAATATTCGACGGATGCGCAGAAGTGGTCCATATCATACATCTCAATGAAATGGACGGCCTGGATATCGCGGCCGTAATACTTTTCGAGCTGGCGCATTACATCAGTGAAGTCCGTGGCGGTCAGAACGCCGCAGCGCATCTCGGTTTTGTTGTCTTCGACATAAATTTCAATCTTATATAGAGCAGTGTATCTCAGCATACTTATCCCTTCTTAATACTTAACATCCAAAACGATATGGTTGAGGAAGCCATTCTCAATCCAGCAAATGCTGGCACTTGCGCCCTCCATGTTGGGGTGCGGGTTTTCAATCACATTCCACTGAATACCATGTCGCTCCTGGCTCACCTTCAGCAAGTGAGCGGAGACGGCGTCAATGGCTTCCGCGGTATAAGTCTCAATCCCAGCGATGAAGTCGAGATTGCTATTCAACAGGTTATAGATTTCGTCCTCAATATCAGAGGAATGCCACTCACAATTACCGATACCTTCCATATTTTACCTCCTACAGCCTTTTTGCAAGCATTTTTGCAATTTTGCAAGTTTATCGACAAAACGGAGCATTTCGATTACCGTCTGCTTTTGTCTTTTATTTCTTTATTTATCTTACATAAATATTATATCATATTTTTTATTAAAAATCAATTAGTGTATCTTTTGCTACAATTAATATATTATTTAGTTGGACAGTGTAAGACAATTCACTTTATTACTTTTTTATATGTATTATGGAGGTGAGTCAATTGACCACAATTACAATTCGCATAGACGAAATTGAAAAAGAATTATTGTAGGAGTTCGCGGAAGACCACGACCTGACTCTATCATAGGTTGTGCGCCGCGCAGTGAAAGAATATCTTCAAAATCACGAAGGAGAATAAGGAGAGTTATCTTAATTATGCCAAATGTAAAACTAAAAATTGTATATTCATTGAGAATCCATATCGGGTTATAGCAGAGAGGGTTCTCATATATGACGGAAATGAAAAATCCGAAAAATCCGCATTTAAATTGTTGGGTGTATGCGGAAACTCCTGATTTATTAGACGCCTTTGATGCGCTTGTGAGGGAGGGTTGCCGCAATGATTGATACCTTTGTTGTTCATAAAGATTGGTTAGATAGTATTGCCTCTTTGCCGCCCGAGACGCAGGATATTATAATTGCCGAGTTCGTTCGATACGGATGCGGACTGGCCCCTGCGCACCCAGAGGACGCCATCGCGCAATCATTTGTTAATATTTTGAAAAATAGAATTGATTATAGTAAGGACCAATATGCAAAGAAAGTCGCAATGGGTAAGAGTGCCGGCGCAAAAAAGAAAATTAACGATTAGCAGATTTATGATTTAGCGCGCAGTGGTAAAAGTTCTACTGAAATTGCAACTGTGCTGGGTATATCGAAATCATCAGTTGACCATAGCGATGGATGGAAAAATCGCAAAGAAGATGAGTTCGTTTTTTAAATGTTTGCAATGGTTTTTGCAAAAATTTTGCAAAAATCGGTCCGGTCGGTTTGCAAGAAAGTTTGCAAAAGTAGATGTTTGCAATAATTTTTGCAATTGATTTTGCAAGAATTGCAACAATTATTTTTGCAATTTACAATTTTTATTTGCAATTGTACAAATCTAACTTATAACTTACAATTGCAACAATTTTGCAAAATTGTTTGCAAATTGCAAAACTTTGCAACTTAATTTTTGCAAAGTATTGCAAAAATTATAACGATGCCCCCAAAAAGGGGGCCTCGTATTATTTTTTTTGAAGTGGAGGTGAGTTAATGATTATCATTGATGAAAGTAGATTAACCCATGATACCATTGCTAAAATAGGTAGAGATTGTGGTATGGAATATGATTATGAAAATTATACTGCTGAAAGTTATGAAGAGTTTGTAAAGAGTGTAGTAGAAAGATATAAGTTTGATACTGAAATGTTAAGTTAGAAAATTGTTAAGATTTTAATGGATGGATTAAAAGTAAAATTGAGTTTAGTGTAAAGAGGGCTATTTGATTTTTCATTTTAATTTTGGTATAATATTTATAGAAAGAAATATAAAATGAAATCAAAAAATGAATGAAAAATCGAAAGGAAAACTGAAATGGAATTTAATTTTAATAATTTGAGAAATGCATATGAAAATGGTGAAAGTTTAGGAGAGTGGAAAAATTTAAGAGTATTTGCTTGTCCTAAACATAAATTGCTAGGATTTGGCAATGGAGCCTTCTATATTGTTTATGATGATAATAATGCTATTGTCGGTCAGAATAGAGGTCAGTGGTATAAATTTGGTAATGTAAGTGTTGAAGGTAGGGTGACCGAACATAGTAAGCAGATTTATATGCTGCCCGCATATGAAGTAGCCAAGGCCGCAGAGGAGATGCCGCACGCAGTATGCGGAAAGACAGCGGCCGCATGTGATGGTACTGTCGAAGTAGTTGCCGATGTAAATATTAATCTTGATATTGAGAATATGCTAAAGGCCGCACGCACCATGACTGTTTCTTCACTCTTGGAAGGATTTAACTATGGTTTGTAAGATTAAGGCTATATTTCTTGACCTCTTGGAATGGTTTGAGGCTATAGCGGATATAATTGAATTATTGATTGATTAATGGGGACGCTTAATGCGTCCCCTTTTTTCTTTTGCTCTTGGAAGATGGGGGAAGGGAATCAGTATAGATTAGTGAAGTGTATGAGTTTATGGATTATTGTAAATTAGTGAAGATTAGTGTAAATTTCGTAAATCTTGTAAATTACTGAAGTGTGGTGGCCCGACCGGTTCAGATATGCCGACCGGATTTACCCGTCTCCGTCTCCGTATAGTCAAAAAAATACCCCAACCTCAAAGAGGCTGGGGATTTCTTTTTTATTAGCGTAGGTCTTTTCTTGCTAACTACAATTTAGTCAACTTGCTTTTGGTGAAACGAATATCAGCCGAAGAGATTTTTCAGAAAATCGTTGAGAATTTCATCATCGCTCTTGGTAGTAGTCTTCGCAGGCTTGGGAACAGGCTTTACATCGGACAGAGCAGCCTTCAACTGTGCCATACTGGACATCATCTTAAACATTTCATCCAGAGTGCTCATCATGACTTCGACATCATCTTCATCATATTCGCTCAGCAGGTCGGCAGCATCAGGATTAACCAGCATACCATACTCCTGAATAATGCCAATCATATCGGCAACCAGTTCACGCTTATAGCGCTCCTTTTCCAGTTCGGCCTGACGCTTTGCGGCCTCTTCCTGGGCAGCGTTGTGCTCCGCCACGGCGGCATTCATCATTGCGGCGATGTCTTCACCGATTACATCAATGTCCTCACCGTTGGCCAGACGAGTCAGGAAATAGTTCTTATCAATAGTCATTGGTATATACCTCACTTTTATTATTTATTGTATATATATTATATCATAAAATTTTATAAAAATCAAGTGGCGGGCGCTGACTTGACTTTATTAAAAAAATATGTTATATTAAAAATAAAACGCATTTTTACCGACCGGGCACCGGAAATTTGACTTTTTGATTTTTTTATGATATAATATATATGGTGGAAGAGAAGTTGCGGACCGATCGGGGCGGGCCATTTATGGGAAAATATTGGCCATATGGTGATTCACTTTACTTAGAAAAAAAATCCATATGGGTGGTACCGGTCGGAAAGCCGGGCCTTGGCGGTCGCTGGCGGCCCGATTATCGAGATGAGGGCCATATGGGGTTTGTACTGGCGCATCCGACCGGGGGCGAACCGCATTTCCGAACGAATTTTCGGGAAAAAATAAACAAAGGTCATACCTAATTTTTGTGCAATATTTTTTTCTAAATGACTTGACTTTTTGGAAATTCCGGCTATATCGACCATTGTCGGCCGGTCAATTATAGCACATTTGATACGATTTGTCAAGTGTTTTTTTATAAAAAAATGAGGACTTTTTCAGTCCTCATTTTCTCGGATGGGGTCGTAAAACTCACCGCACTCACAGCAGGCACAGCAACTGACGCTGTCGGCCGTCCCGCTGTACTGGTGGAAGCATCGGCTACAATCCCACTCCTCATCGGTATCTTCAGTTTCGGCATCCCAATCATCTTCTTCACAGGGGGCTTTGCCAAAGCCGTCAAAATGACAACAGGGGAAGTCATCATTTTCATCTTGCCAGTAGTAGCCGCAATTACTGTCGGCGCAACCCAAATGTTTAGCCATTATCTCATCGCTCTCTTTCTGATTTCTTTTGCAATTTCAGACCAGTCCAAAGTCTTTTTCTTATTCATTGTCCTCACCTCTTGACAGTATTATAACATACTTTGGGACTTTTGTCAAGCCCCTTTTTCCATTTCATTAATTTTTTGTTTGATGCCTTCATACATTGCTTCGATGGTGGAAACATCAGCGCCGCAATGCTCGGCAAACTCTGCCGCACCCAGACACCGCTGAAGACAATACCAGCAAATATTACTTCGCTGAATAAGGTCATCTTCGTGGTCGAGGGCAACTGCGAGATACCGCAATTCCATCTGATAGTATTCATCTAATTTAGTAGTCATAGTTAATTCCTCGCTTTCTTTTTGTATTATTATTGTATCACAATTATGGGAAAAAGCAAGATGACAAAATAAACAAAAAATACGGAAGAAAAATTGATGGATTTGTATATTATCACGAATCCCGGCCGCCTTGGGCGTTTGCGGCCGGCCATTATACCACATCTGCGGGCATTTGTCAAGAGAAATTTTTTCGTCAAAATGCACAAAAAAAATTGCCCCCAATCAAATGGGGGCAAGATAGGCTCGGCAAATGCGGTCGGCATCTTCAAGGTCAAAAGCGACAGAGAAAAAGCGGTCATTCTTGCGGAAAGCTTCGGGATGTCTGCGGATGTATTCGGCTCGGAAATAACTTTCCATACCCTCAGCGGGAATGTGTCCGCAATCATAAACGCGGTCAATCACGCAGGTTACCGCATCCAGTTTTTCATACTCCCGCAACTCGGACTTAATGCGGATGAGAATGGGGCGGGTGGTCGTGCCAACCTTGGAACAAATCAAATTACCCTCGCTATCGAAAAAACGGAACAGATAACATTTCTGCTCGGCTTCATCCAGTAGGCTAAACTCGCCATTGGTGAGAATTTCCTTTCCGTTATAATACCAAATCTGCTTCATTTGCGGGGCGGGGCTATTGATAGAAATGGGGCGGATTTCGCAGTAAATGGGGTCGGCCTCGTATTGAGCCTTCCAATGGGGGTCTCGTTCCATAATGGCAACGCAACAGCCATACCAGTAATTTGCCCATCTGCCGTTTGCCCGCTCCAAACTCTCCAAAGCGGAAATAAAGTCATTTTCTGCGATACACGCACTCGCACTCTTTTTAGCCATTTTCTTTTCCTCTTTTCAAAATAGTCGGTTAGGTTTGCCATCGCTCCCTCAACCGCATAGTTATTGTATCATAAAATTATGGGTTTGTCAATAGGTTTTTGATAAAAATGGGGCAAAATTGCCCCATTTTTTCAATTTTTCGGCTTTCTTTTAGCGATTAGGGTTAATTCATAGGCATCATCGCCAATTTTGAAAGCGATTTGGCGGGTTTTGTTAGTGATTTCAACGGAATTGTAGCCATTTTCCGTTAAAAAGTTCGCAATTTCCGCAATTACACCCTCTTTTGTGGGGTTTTCCTTGGGTTTTCGTGCGGTTTTCCCGCTTTTTTCCGCCCTTGTGCCCGTGTTGGCGTTCTTCATTGCCCGTTTGTGTTCCTCTGCGGACAAGTCAAAATCTACCTTTTCACCTCGGTCAATCTTGCGGTCTTCTGCCAAAATTGCTTCGGCTTCGGCTCGGTCGCATCGCAGATTTTTCATAATGCGTTCGATTTGTGTATCCACAACATCATCCCCTTTCGTAGATTATTGTATCATAGAATTGGGGTTTTGTCAATAGGGAATTTTAGAATTGTGGGGCGGATTTCTCCGCCCCTTTGGGATTAGCGGGCGATGCGGAAGTACGCAACCCGCTTTTCCTCGATACGCTCCACAACGCCCGCATCCTTGAGCTGACGAACCAGGGCAGACATACGCTGGGGGGTCATATCCTCAGGCAGATTGGGCACGGTCTTGGTCAACTCAGTGATAGTAAACAGCCGATTGGGGTCTGCGGTCAGCACCTCAACAATGGCGGTCTTGATGCCGTCATTGGCGGTCTGCTTGGCGGTGGGCTTCTTCTCGGTGGTGTTCTTCTTGGTCAGCAGTTCGATTTCGTGGTCGATAAACTCAACCAGCATAGGGTTGGATGCGACAGCGGGGATGTTCTTCAGAACCTCAAACTTCTGAGCCTTGGTCATCTTCTTTTCGTTAGCCATAGTATCAATCTCCAATCTTGCGGTAGGTCGCAACCCAATTTTTTATTCTGTAAGAGGTGTTCCTCTTTACATTCATATTGTATCACATCTTGAGTGATTTGTCAAGAACTTTTTTTCAAGTTTCTCAACTTTTTTTCTCGACCGCTTTGGGGGTTGCCCCTCATTGCTCTTTAATTATAGCAGATATTCAGTTGTTTGTCAAGAGGTTTTTTAACTTTTTTTCTCGGCTCTTGTTGCCGTCCGGAAAACAACCGACTTGCGGGGGCACTCACCACCACCGGAGAACTGTTACCCCCTCCTGACATTACACATTATAGCACATCCAATAACAAAATGCAATAGGCAAAATGCACAAATTACAGGAAAAAAACTTTTTTATTTTTGTACAAAATTTCCTCTTGACAAATTGCTGGCGGTGTAGTATAATGGAAATTCGGCCCGCTTGGAGCGTGAGCGGGCCGCTAAAAAAGTGAGTGCTTGCCGCACTCACTTAATAGGTATCATAGCCCATACATTCGGCCTCGTAGTCGCTGAATACATCAATGTATTCAAGGTCATCCGGGTTATCGACCACATCCAGGGCGATTTCGTAAGCGTCTTCGTAAACTCCTTCTTGGACGAAGAACCGCTCGCCAGTGCTATTGTCTACAAATAAAAAGTTATTCATTGTTTTTATCTCCTCTCTTTTTGTATCTTAATTATAACAGAAAAAGGGGCTTTTGTCAAGCCCCTTTTTATCAATTTTTATAATTAGTATTTACGCTGACACGAGGACGCAGGAGGCCAGCAATAAAGGTGAGTGCAGCCACGATGCCCACGCAAATCCAGTAGGACAGTAGAGGGGCGGAAAACAGTTCCACAGCCAGCCAGTTCCACAGCAACATAAAAATCCAGCCTTCAAAGCAGAAGATGCCGAATGCCAGGCCTACGGCAAGAATGAGAATACCAATCAACATAAGAGTAGCCAAAAGGCAACCACAGTTGTCATACATTTCGGAAACCTTGTTCTTCTTCATAATAATTTACCTCTTTCTTTTTTATTTTATTATACCATAAATATTTTAATTTGTCAATAGAGTCTTGATAAAAATTTAGCGGAAATTGTGCCATACACTTTGCCATACTCCCGCAAATACATTCTCTTTGCTTCATTGGAAGTATAGGCAATGTAGTTTTGCTCATTAATTGAGCCATTGGAATAACACGCTTTAACTCGCCATACACCATAGCAACCTTTGCCGACGAGTTTAGGGGGTTCGGCAACAAATCTCATTTATCTCACCTCTTGGTATTATTATAGCATAGATTGGGGGTTTTGTCAACCCCCAATTTCACCTTGCGCCAAATGAAAAAATGCTTCGGGATTTTCAATGAATTTGTTCCACCAAATGCGAGTTTCAACCTGCCCCCAAGGCTTACTCTCAATGGAGCAAATCCACGGCACTACATCGCCAGGTCGCGGAGTTACCAAATATTCTCCGCAGAAGAAAGCATAGCGGTCATTGATGATAATGTAAATGGTGGGGATACATTCATCTTCTTCATCAGCATACTCTTTTGCGCTTGCGTAATCGGGAAAGCGCCGTGTTCCAATAAATTCAACACCTGCGCCCGCACGATGATGCTGGCAAGCAACGCCAAATTCATATTTCATTTATCTCACCTCTCTGATTGTATTATAACACAAATTAGGGGTTTTGTCAACCCCTAATTTTTACCTCCCAGCCATTGGCTTGACACAATTCCACAAAGTCTGCGGCCGGCAGTTCCTGGGCGAGATAGGTCAGCGACCAATCCGGACGGGCAACCAAAGTCCCCCGCACTTCCAACCAAGAGAAATTGAACTTGCTCAGCCAAATGGTGGACAACTGAGTGACATTATTGATTTTGATTTTAGGCTTTTTGAATAAGCCGATGTAGGCTTCTGCGTTGCGGATTTGGTCGGCTTCGCAATCCGCATACAACTGGTTAAAATCTTCGTATCTGCGGACTCTGGTGCGGCCTGTGGCTTCCTCGTCAATCACGCATTCGTGCGACCAAATAGAGGTCTTGACCCATTCGCCACCAGTTTGGGGGCATCTTACTTCAACGACAAAGTCTGCGGCAACTTTCATAACATTTAATCTCCTTTGCTTTTGTATCTACATAATAACATACATTTTGGGATTTGTCAATAGTCAATTTATACAAATAAATTGGTGAAAAAATTGCTGAAATTGGTTATTTTGCCGAAAAACCGGCCCGCGCGAGCGTAAAGGGCCGGCCGATTATACCACATCTTTTGGATTTTGTCAAGCATTATTTTTTCGTCAAAATGCACAAAAGCCATCCCTGCGACATTCGGGATGGCTTTTTTCTGCCCGCTTTGCTTCGGTTATGGTGTTCGCTGTCGCTCGCCCTGCTTGGGCTACTACTAACCATAAACGCACCTCCCCAGGTTCGGCACTGGGTGAATGGGATGGGGTCGATAGGCTCGACCCCTCAAGAGCCTTTAGGAGCGAGGACAAGCAAGAGTTACCTTGTATTTTGTGCCGTTGTGATGGAAAATAAACTCTCTTTCGGGGTTGGTAATGTTAAACTCTTCCACACCCAGTTCACGCAGACCATCCATCATAGCAGAGCAGATTTCAGCCTTTTCAGGCTTGGGTTTCTTTTCTCTCTTGGTTGCGTTTGCCTTGCGTTCAGCCTGTCGAGCCTTTTTTGCCCCCTTTTCCAGTTCGGGGTCAAGTTCATACAGTTTTTCGCCACGGTCAATTCGCTTATCTTCTTCCATCAATTCGATGGCATCCTCTCGGCTGATGTTGAGGGACTTCATCAGCTTGGCAATCTTGGTTTCATCCATTGACTTTCATCTCCCTTCTGTACCATCATTATAGCACAGAATGGTACAAATGTCAAGCATTATTTTTTTTAGATTTGGGGGAGATTTCTCTCCCCCGATTGGGTCAGCGAGCCAGGCGGAAATAAGCCTTACGCTTTTCCTCGATACGCTCGACCACACCATCATCCTTCATCTGGCGGACGATTGCGGACATTCGCTGAGGGGTCATATCCTCGGGCAGGTCAGCGACTTCCTTACACAGTTCGGTAATGGTAAAGAGGCGGTCGGGGTCGGACTCCATCAGCGCCACGATGTTGCCCTTAATGACTGCGTTGGCGGTCTGCTTGGCGGTGGGTTTCTTCTCGGTGGTGTTCTTCTTGGTCAGCAGTTCAATCTCGTGAGCCACGAACTCGGTCAGCATAGGGTTGGACTTAACCTCGGGCAGGTCAGCGATGATAGCAAACTTCTGAGCCTTAGTCATCTTCTTTTCGGTAGCCATAGTATCAATCTCCTTAAAAATTAGATTTTTTATTCTCCCTTGGGAGTGTCTTAATTATAGCACATTGTGCTTGATTTGTCAAGAGGTTTTCAAAAAAATTCCGGACTTTTTTCTTATTCCTCTCACTTGGCTCAATAGACTTGTTTCTGTTCCCCACCCTGAGTCTACCGCACCATTCCGTGCCGTTCACCACTTCGCTATGCGTGTGGTCTACTTGGGTCAATGGGTCTTGGTTTCAATCCGTGCAGTTTCCGCTGTCCACTATATCTCGCTTTGGTCTTGGGGAGTTCCCCTCTTGACATATTCATTATAGCACATCTTGTGCGGTTTGTCAAGGGGTTTTTTACATTTTTTTTCGAGCCTGCAGGTAAGTCATTGACCCTTGCTCCCACATCCAATATTGAGAGGGTTTGTACTACATCTCCCCTTGACAATGATAGTATAGCACATCCAAGAGCGAAAATCAAGTGGTAATGTTGCACAAAAATGGGATTTTTAATTAATCAAAATTTGTTGAAATTTTCTATTGACAAATTGCTGGGGCTGTGGTATAATGGAATTTCCGGCCCGAAACGCTTGTGGAGGGCCGGCCAATTATACCACATCTTTTGAATTTTGTCAAGTATTATTTCTTCGTCAAAATGCACAAAAGCCCCAGGGCGTCCCCTGGGGAAGTTCTTTTGTGGGTTGCGGATTGCTTGTGGTGTCGACTTGCCACAAACCAAACACGGGGTGCAACCATCCCGCTACTGGGATGGGGTTGATTGGCTCAACCCCTCAAAAGCCGCTTAATGATAGATAGTCCCGCAACAGAGGCACTTGCCACTTGTATCCACATCGCCCCCGCACCTGCCGCAGACCAGAGCGACGATGTTATCATCGTCATCATCTTCTTCTTCTTCTTCCCAACGCTCAGCCCAGAGATAGCCCAGCATCATCAGAGCCATTTCATCGGTGGTATAGTTGGGATGGTCGGGGTCATTGGCGATTGCCAGGATTTCGCCCGTGAAGCCATCCACAATATCGCAGACGACATCATCTTCCACACATTCGAAGAACTCCTGGATGGCGATGTTGGGGTCATTGGTCTTGAGGGTGGTTTCGCCCTTTTCAAAGTGGGCATTTACATTGTAGCGATAAGTCATAATATTCATTTCCTTTCCTTTTTTGTACCTTAATTATAGCATAGGTTTCCGCATTTGTCAAGAGATATTTTTGAAATTATGGGGATTTTTTTTATCCCCATAATCTCTTTTTCATAGCCTTGTGCTGGCGGTGGCAGTAGCGGAGAATTTCGGTTTCAATCTCCACATCTTCCAAACCAGTGTGGCTTTCCACAAAGTCGATATCTTTAGTAATAAAGCGGTAGCAGATTTCAGCGGTGAAGCGAGGTTGCCCATTTTTGGTCAAATAACCGTGCTTTTCGCAGAATTTGCGGTAAGTGGGCATTTTGCCCATCACAGAGCGAGCCATCTTGAGGGTGTCCCACCATTCTACCCCATAGGGAAGAAAGTAGCGGAATTTGCTTTTCGTTGTCCATCTCTGCGTATTGTTGAGGGAGTTACAATCAAATCTTGCGTTGTGGGCACAAACGATTTTACAATCATACTTTGCCATTAGGTTGAGCATAGCCTTGCGGATTTCGTAGGTGGTGGCGAGTGTCCGCTTTCCGCTTGCGAGGTCTGCCTTATACTGGGGAATTTTCTGTGCGTAGTATGCGGATTGCATCAGTTCGGCTTCGTGGATGAAAATGTCAGAATTGACAAAGGAGAACTTTTCTCCATAGGTTCTGCCGTGGGTATCGGCAATCTGAAAGCCAAGGTCATAAAAAAGGGTGTTGCTCATATCCAAGCCATTTTCATTTTGGATGGTGTTGGCGGTTTCGGTGTCCAACATCAGCACATAGCGGTGGCGGTGGTCAATCTTACTCATTGGGGTCATTTCCTCTCTCATTTGATGTACTCATTATAACACACCTTTTGCGATTTGTCAATAGGTTTTTTAATTTTTTTTTGGTGGAGGTAGTGGGAATTGAACCCACTTGCACACCCTCGGCATAGTGAAGGCTTGGACCAAAGCACTATCCGACCTTCCTGGCCGGCCTACCCCCATTGGACAATAATAGTATAGCACATCCGCCCGCAAAAGTCAATAGTTAAAATGCACAATTTTAGGAAAATAATTTTGTTGAATTTTTTTCAACTTTTCTCTTGACAAATTGCTCGGGGTATGGTATAATGGAAATATCGCGCGTCAGGGCCGGGGACGCGCGACTCAAAAAATAAAATGGAAAAAGCCATCCTTTCCGGGATGGCTTTTATTTTACTTATTCAGCAGGCTGATGATTTTCTCAAATACGCTCTTGGCTTCTCCGCTCTCAAGGTAAGCCAGAGTTTCATGGCTGTCATCGGTGTAGTTTATCCGCACACTGTAGCGGATGGCACTCTTTCCATCGCCCGTGATGAGGTGGACAGAGCGAACATTTGCGAGGGAGCAGGCCTTGGTATAATTACAGTTATTATTAGAGTAAGAGAAAAATTTCATTGGTTTCTTTTCCTTTCCTTTTTTGTACCCTTATTGTATCACAGGTTTCCGCATTTGTCAAGAGGAAATTCTCAGATTTCTCTGAGAATTTCCAAAATATTTTTCACATCGTAGGCTCTGCCCGTCCAGTTGTTGCGGTTGCGTTCCTCATCATCGAAGAGAATGTCGAGGGGGTTTCCGCAGTAGTTTTCCTTGGGAGTGCCATAGGGGACGATTGTAATTCTGTCCCAATGAACGCTCGGCAGATGCTCGGCAAGCCAAGCCATTTTGGTTGCGGTGACCACTTCATCGTAGGTGGGATTGCTTTCCTTGCTGAGCCAAGAGATGACTGCAAGCTGATAGCCTTCCTTTTGGAGTTTGTTCAGTTTGCGAGCCAGTACATTCAGCCGAAGCAGAGGTTTTGCGGTTGCGTAGGGGGTGGGGTCAAATGCCCGGAGCATCGGCAACCAGTTGGGGTTTGCGTAGAGGTCTGCGATTGTTCCGTCCATGTCAAAGTTGATAGTAATTTGAGTTTTCATAGTTCGCATCTCCTTTTCTTTTGTACCCTAATTATAGCACATTAAGGGGGTTTTGTCAACCCCCTTTTTGAAATTATTTTTTGATTGCCAAGAGGACAATCGGGCCATCGTAGCGGTTGCACCAGTCTGTGTTGAATACGTCGTGCTGGCTCATTCGGTGGATGGGGAAAGATGCTCCCTGCTTGTGATGCCAATGTCCGTTTTTGCTCTTCTTGATGTAGTGGAAGTCACCATCGGAGGACAGGCGGAACGCAACCACCCGCTCGGTCTTTTTGTCTAACTGCTCCAAATGGGTAATCATCCGCAGTTTGCCCTCAAAATCCAGCACCATCTTGCTGACCGCATACATCGTCTTAACCCAGGCCTCCTCACGGTCGCGGAAGCCATAGTCATAACACATACCAAACCAATCATCGGGAGTTTCATCTTCGGGGTTGTGCGGGCAGTACCAAGAGAAAGTGCCGAGGGCATAGCCGCCGCAGTTAAAGGTGTCCCGCTGGGTGTTGGCGAGAGAGCGGTTGGCGATTTTGTTGAAAGGGTCATCCAAATAGTATCTTCTAAACATTATTTTTAATTCCTTTCCTTTGTTGATGCTATTGTATCACACTCTTGGCAATTTGTCAAGGGGTTTTTACATTTTTTTCGAGAACCTCAAAGTCCTGCTTCAACCCAATGGGGAAGTCTTGCGTGCCCAGTGTGTTCCTCCCCTTGACAATGATAGTATACCACAGACCGCACCAAAAATCAACTGGTAATGTTGCACAAATTCGGGAGAAATAATTATTTAATTTTTGTACAACTTTTCTCTTGACAAATTGCTGGCAGTGTATTATAATAGAATTTCGCGCCACCTAGGAACGTGGGCGGCGCGCTGAAAAAACACCGATGATTTTAGCAATCATCGGTGTAGCATCCGCAGTAGGGGTCAAACCCGCATTCGAGGTCATCGGGTTCGTCCTCGCTCTCATCGTGGGTCTGCTCCAGGTCGCGGTATCCTGCGAGGGTGTATTCCTCGTGCCACTGGTAGTGGTTTCCGCAGTGGTCGCACTCGCCAACCTTGAAGAGGGTCACGGTGGTGTTGTCCACCTCAATGTCGATGTTATCGAACTCCACAATCTCGCCTCCACAAGTGGGGCAAATAATCTTTCCAGTCTTCAGCATAGTATTCAATTCCCTTCTTTTTTTGTACCTTAATTATAGCACACTCTTGGCAATTTGTCAATACCTTTTTCAAAAAAAATGACCTCCCAAGGGTCTGCCCTTGGGAGGAACTCTTTTCGGTATTATTTAATTCTCAGCCGAGCGGTTTTGAGCCAGTCCACTCAACCTGCCAAACCAATAGGCTTTCTTGGGTCGGGTCAGCCAAACCCAAAATCTAAGTCCAAGTCATAATGGTTACCTCCAAGTCCTGATGCGGGTGGGAGCCTACCCCGCTTAGGCCAATAACTATCACATCTAAATTACATTGGCTATTTCGGGAGCCACCCCTACTTCCATTTCACTTTTCTTCAATTCCTTTCTACTTCATCCTTGGTGGATAGACGAACAAACCTTTCGGCATTGGTGGTTGGTGCCCGTGGGGAGGCTCGAACTCCCGACCCATAGCTTAAAAGGCTATTGCTCTTCCTACTGAGCTACACGAGCGTATTCCCCCAAAAGGGGTGGGTATTGTATCGTGCATAATCCGCTATTACTTCAACCCGTGCGGCACTGGTTCACATTTATATCCCGCAAACACGAACACCTTGCGGTCGGATCGTGGGGCTTGGACTTACTCGCTCTCGTGGGCGTCCACCTTTCGTGGTTGCCTTGCCCTCCCCTTTTGTGTCTTAATTATATCACAAACCTTGCGATTTGTCAAGACCTTTTTTAGAAAAATTTGCTGGCGGTGCGACTCGAACGCACATCATCCCTTTGCCGACTCAACCGACGACACCAGCCACAGATGGGAGAACCCGACTCGAACGGGTGGAGTGGCACACCGGGGGACTCTCCGCAACCGACGCACACCATCTGCGTTTTTTACCAAGTCTTATATTTTTCCGAGAAAATACTTGGCGAGAACCTCGTCAAAAGAGAAAGCAACCCAGAGTGAAAGGGATCCCATTGCCCAGGCGGAGACTGGCTTGTCCGCACCAAACTCACTCGCTACCTCTCTCTTTTGTATCCTTATTGTATCACACTTTAAGGGGTTTGTCAAGAGGGAATTTTCGCTTTCGCAGGACTTTTTTTACTCGGTGTACCTTATCACCCATCTTGGTGTCTTGTGGACTTCCCTCTTGACACCCTTATTGTATCACAACTTGGGAGATTTGTCAAGGGGTTTTTTACATTTTTTTTGATAACTGGGACTTACCAAGCGTTTTTGCGGGTTTTTCCTACCACCGCACACAGTGCCGAGGCCCGCTTGGAAGAGGTGCTCTCTATCTCCCCTTGACATCATTAGTATACCATAGATGGGGTAATCTGTCAATGGGTAATGTTGCACAAATACGGGATTTTTAACTATTTATTATTTGTGCAATTTGCCTATTGACAAATTGGCCGGGCTGTGGTATAATGGAAGTTCCGGGCGCCTGGGCCGTGGGCGCGCGGCTGAAAAATCAAAATGGAAAATGCGCCTTAGTAGTAAGGCGCTTCGATTTCCAGTATCTTAGTTTCTTTCAGTTCGAAGATTGCTTCGAACTTACACCCGCAACCGCAGATGTATTCTTTGATTTTCTTTGTGTCGTAGCTACTGCGGTCTTCCCACACTAGTTCCGGCTGAGCGGTCGAACCGCAATTAGGGCATTTAATTCTACTCATTCATCATCACCCGCTCTCTTGGATTTCTGCCGATTATATTTCTTCTTGCTCTCTACCACAGAGCCACGCTTGCGGAAGTGGAGATACTGCTGGAGTTCCTCTCCCTCTTTCTTAAACATTCTGCGGTCAATCTTCTTCTTATTCTTCTTCATTGGATTTACCTCTCTTTCTTTGTGTCTTTATTATAACACAAAAAGGACTTGTTGTCAAGTCCTTTTTTTTTTACAACAGAGAAGTTTCTTTTACCTGCGAGAAATCGCATTCCTTAATCCACATTTCTCTCCACACACCTCTATCTCGGCAGGCCTGCATTTCCTTTTCACACAGGGCGTATTCGGTGCTTGCGTGAATTGCGATACCATCGCGGGCTTCATCATCTTCAACAAACAGGAAATAAATCTTCATAACTTTTTACCTCTCTTTCTTTTGTATCTTTATTGTATCACACTTTTGGAAATTTGTCAAGTGAGATTTATTAAAATCTCACTTTATTTTGCATTTTACAATGATAGGCATTTTTCAGCACTCGCTGATGAAGATAGGTTGGCATCCGTCCGCAGTTCTTTGCGTTGCAGTAGACTGCGAAAGCCTTGTCCATATCCGCAATGTAAGCGGTGATCATAAATTCTTCTTCCCTTGCCTTGATAATCAGAACGCCAGTATCGGTTAGGCACTCTCTAGTGGTTTCGGTTACCCTCTCGGCAACTACTGCTCCGAAACCTACGGTCATAGCAATGTAGGTCAGGCGGTCGGTGCGGTCTTCTCTTGCGTGGATACTCATTTTCATAGTTTTCATTACCTCTCATTTCTTTTCTTTGTATCTGTATTATAACACACCTTCCCGCATTTGTCAAGAGGTTTTATAAAAAAAAAGTGAGGTTTTACCAACCCCACTTTTTTGCCCATTTAATATTATTCTTTTCAATGTAATTGCGGATTTCATTGCGGATTGCGTCTTGCTCTGCGTTTAATATTTTGTATTCAATTTCTTCTGCGTAAAGGCGAAGCCGCAAGTTTTCCAGTTCCTTTTCTTTCTTTCTGCGAATGTAGGCAGGCCAGTAGTCAAGAGTTTTGAGGATGGCTTCAATCTCTCTTTTCAGCGGGGCAATTCTGCGATTGTATTGGGCGCTGATTTGCTTACCCTTTGCATCGACATCCGCAAACATTTCCCACAGTGCGGGATGCTCTGCCTTTCTCTTGGCGACCTTGCGGTCATAGACCCAGCAGGAGATTTTGTGAACACACCAAGCCACAAAGGCTGGCATTGCGATAACTGCGATGATTACTAAAATACCAATTAAGACTTTCATTCGCTTTACCTCTCTTTTGTTTTTCTTTATTATAACACACATTAACTCATTTGTCAATGCCTATTTTGAAAAAAATAGATGGGAGTTAATCCCATCTATCTTCCATGTCGTCGATGTTTCCATCGAAGCGACCGTAAAAGCGATTGCCCTCATTGGCTTCGAGATCGTTGCGGATGATGGGGAGAGCAATAAAGAAAACGATTGCGAGGATACCGAGGACAATCCAGAAGGTCATCTCTGCGTTGGTGGGGATAGTGTTCATCATAGTTGTTTACCTCTCTTTCTTTTGTATCTGTATTATAGCATACCCGAGCAGATTTGTCAATGGGTTTTGGGAAAATAATTTAATTTATTTTTTTTCGATTTTTCTCTTGACAAAGTGGCTGGGATGTGGTATAATAGAAATGACGCGCGCCTGGGCCGTGGGCGCGCGTAGCAAAAAAGGCTTAGCAGTACGCCAAGCCCATAGTCCTCCAGCAAAGGACGCTTATCTGATTGTGTGCTCTACCAATAGACATTGCCTCTCTCTTGGTATTTACTCGGTAACTATGATCAACATAGTACACGCCATCACTATACCATACACCGCAGTTGCCTTTCATCATACGTACTGCCTTGATGCACTCTTCTGCTGTGTGTACCTCTACACCATAGTCAGCAACCTGCCAGCCGCTCTTGTATGTGATGACCTTGCCCGCCTTGATGGTCAAGCCTTCATTGTTAGTGAGTTTCTTGATTGTTCTAATGTTAATCATTGTGTGCTACCTCTCTCTCTCTCTCTTTGTATCTGTATTATAACACACAACAATAAATTTGTCAAGGGGTTTTGGGAAAATAATTTATTTATTTTTTTATTATTTTTATCTTGACAAATTGCTGAGGACATGGTATACTAGAAATTTGGGAAACCTGCGGCCGCAAGCGATGATAAAGAGAATAGCCTATCATTTCTGATAGGCTATCGCAATCAGTCGGTAATAGTCCAAACCAAGGCAATCAGCCAAGGTCATTAGGTTGATCCGCAGGCTCTCTTTATCTACGAAAGTAATTTCTTCATCGCTCTTGGAAAGGATTGCGGTTACTCGCAGATAGGGATAAGTTTTAAACATTGCTGGCCACTCTTCTTTTGCTTCTTCCTCAATCATAGCTACTATTTTGGTGATTGCGGTTCTGTCAATAATCTTTTCCATTATACTTACCTCTCTCGTTTCTTTGTATCTTTATTATAGCACACTTTTGGCATTTTGTCAAGAGATTAGTTCCATTCTCTACTATCGTAGTAATCTCTCACTGCATCCCAAATCTCTTCCATGCTGTAGTTGGTAGGAGCCTTTGCTCCATCAGCATTGTGTCGCCACTGATTGCCGGTGGTGATGACTTTACCATTCCAACGCTTTTTATCTTTCTTTGCCTCTTGGTTCAATTCTTCTTGCCACTCGTACATTGTGCTTACCTCTCTTGTTTCTTTGTATCTGTATTATAACACAGGGGCAGAGATTTGTCAAGGGGTTTTTGAAAAAAAATAAATATTTTTTTTATTTATTTACATTTTGGGAGAGCGAGAGAGATTTGACGAGAGTTAAATGCACAGAAAAAAATTTTGACAATAGCCAAAACCATGAAACTACGGTCTCGCCGCCTGTCAGCGGCTCGATGAATAACATGGGGGTGAGCGGAGTCTGGTACGTTGCTCTTGGATTAATGTGGACAATAGACTTGCTACGTATAATGACCCCCGGTGTATTACGGGATAAAAAAAAATTCGAAATGACAATACCCTTTTGTCTGGGCATTGTCATTTCGAAATCAATTTTCAATTTCAGAAGACGATAATTCTGGGAAAAAAGAAAGTAAGTACCCTATTGTTAAATTATCATATTCAGTATATGGAATTCGAATAAGACGAATGTTATTTTCTTTACACCATTGATTTTTTCTTTCGTCTCGCTCTTGTTGAATTTTTAGCTGCTCTTCTCCGCCCCATAACTCTATCGCTTCAAAATGTTGTTCTCCATCATATTCAATCAATCCTAATAGTTGTTGATTATTAAAGATGGCAAAATCAAATGGCGATGCAATGTTAAATTCTCTAATTCTATATTGACTTTGAAAATTAATATTAGCTTGCTCTAATAATTGAATAATTTTAATTTCTCCGCCCGAATGAGTGGCACAGCCGCATGAAATAGTTCTGCCCCTATCTCCCTGCGGCCCAACTAAATGCGATTTACGAACTTCAATTTCTTTTCCGCATTGACAACGACATCTTACATAAGATGAAGAAGACTTCATTTCTGATTTATTATATGGTGTTGTCAAAACTGTTAAATAACCAAAAATGTCATTCGGCTGTATATCATATTTAGTAATGCCTTTATCCACAAGAACTTTTTTAATTTTTTCTCCCTTACAATGATTGCAACAACTACTTTTACCATTTACAAGTCCATCTCTAGATACACTATAAATTTCATTGCATAGACCGCATTTACAAAACCAAAAAGTAGAATGTTGCTTTGAAGTCGGATTATAATCTCGCTCAATAACTTCCCAATCGCCAAATTTCATACCCGGTTTAATTTTTAATGGTGGCATATAATTCCTCCTTTGCTTTTTTCTCTCTACTATATATCATTTTCCCGAAATATATATTTAGGGATTTTGTCCAATAAAAAATGGGAAAAATATTTTTTCTTCCCATTTTTACCAATCCGCTATTTTTTTTATTGACGCGTATTTGTAGTCGCCGTTTTACAATGGCTGTCGGCCATTTTATAATTGGCATCTAAATCATTGATACCCACTGATACATCAACATACTTCAAAGTTTCCATTAATGTATCAGGTTCCTTGTAGTTCTGTAATAATACACAGCTTCTAGTATTAGGATAATTTACAACAATCTCATCTTCTCGAAGTTTAATTATTTCTCTCGCAAAATAATGCCACACAAAGCCATGACCATCTTCGCAACTGCCCCAATAGTTATATTCACTCATTACATCGTGCGGCAAAGGCCATCCTGTTCCAATAGCCACAATCTCTGTTTCGCTGCTCCATGCATAGGGATTATCAGGCTTTACCATTACCCATGCGGTCGGCGCGCCCCTCTGCGCCGCAATATGGAGCGGCCGCACAACAGGCTCTTTAATTACAATCTTACCACCATCAACAGGTAATTCATATTTCCAAATTCTTGTATTACTCACTCTTAACTTCCTCCAATGCGGCTGCGGCTTCTTCCATTGCGGCAATGGCTCTTTCAGCCTGCGTTTTTGCGTCAAGTCTTACACATAAGAACCAAGAGTCATCAATGAAACTGGTAAAATATTCAATCTGGTCTCCGGCTTCAATTCTAAACTTACTTCTTAAATGAGAGGGAATGACGATGCGGCCAGACCCATCAACTTTATAAGTGCTATTCTCGGGAATCAATAATGCTCCCTTAATCCATTCATTCTGTGGCATTCAACATACACCCCTTTACTATATCATAATTGCGGCAAAAGAAAGAGCATTGCGGAAGTTCACCTTCATGGCGACACAAGTCCAGAGTTTCCGATTTTACTCCGGCCCGCAAGTTCTCTTTCAAATATCTCTCCGCATATTCATTGCCATACATATCTCTAATGCGACGAGCCTTATAATTAACCATCTGATATTCATAATCTTCTTTTGAAGTGTCAATTGGTAAATATTTATATTCTGTGCTTTGCTCCCACATTTCATCAATTTCCAAGAGCATCAATTCATAATTAATCATTATAAACTCTCTCCTTAATCTTATCTAATCTTAGGTGCGGCGGCCCACCGGTCGGCAGGACGACTCTATCATAGAACTCAATTAAATTTTTAATTTCTTCTACTAATTCTCGCTCTGTCATATTTTCTGGATAATAATATTCATGTGTTAAATCTACAATGGGCGGAGACTCATATGCTCCAATTGTAATAGTTGCGATTTTAATATTGCGGTGGTCCATCATCGCTCCACCCTTCTGGCAAAATACAATTAAGTATTGCTTCCAATATATTGGCAATAGTGAAAATGGGGCCACCGATAATAAAAATTAAACCGACAACAATCATTTCCCAAGTCTTTAGGTTTTTACAAAAGGGAGCATATTCAATAATCATTAGCATTGACATTGCTGACCATAATATTAAAATAATTATTCCGCTGATTTCCACATCCAAACCCCCTCTTCTACTTCATAAACTAAAACATTAGGAATAACAACTGGCTCATTTAGAAGTTCAATTTCTTCTTCGTCGAACTCATCGCCATAATAATCCTGTAATGATTTTGTAGTATGGACGATAAAACCAACAATTCCCTTATCATCATATTTAGACCAATCAACAACTTTCATTTCGGTTTCCATATTATAACTAACTTGCGCGATGACCGTGGCGGGATAATATTTATCATTGTATGCGGTTTTTAGTTTTACAGGCGTTTTGCCCTCCATTATTTCGACGCATGCGTCCATTACTGAAAAGGTATTTTTTAATACCTTTACTAACCAAAAAATAAATGCGGCCTCGGCAACCGCTATTACTGATACAATAATAAGTGCGATAAGCATACTACTCAATCTCCTTTTATTTTCTTAATATTATTATAACAAAAAATTTTTCGTTTGTCAAGTGTAAGTGCGTATGGACAAAAATGTTTTATTTTATTATAACAATTTTCATATATTAGTTGAGAAAAAATCCGCAAAAAACTTGACAAAAGAAAATTTTTCTGGTATAATAGTGATATCAAAGACTGGAGGTAAAGTGATGATAAAATTAGATTACACTTTAGAATCTCCAGAACAAAGAAAAGAATTAGTCGAGTAGATTTTAGCGGAAACGCCAGAACCAACTGATGCCTACCTTGAAACTCTCGCCGACTATTTAGTTCTTTGTATGGAGAAACAAGAGAAAAAGGAGCGAACTCTATTAACTGATAACCGAATGGCTACAGTCAATAAGCGTGAAACATCTTATGAGGGTCTTGTTTCCCAACTTGAAAATGGCGAAGATGGCATATATAACATGATGACTAATAATAAAAATACAATTTTTCAGCCCAAAGTAATGATAACAAAAGCAGATGTAGATGAAATTCCAGGAATGTAGCAATTAAGAGATGCCATTAAAATGTGGGAGACAAAATTAAAAACTTCTTCAGGTCGTGAGGCATTTATTATTAAAAATGCGATTATTGAATTGCGGAAAGACCAATATATTTTAAAGAATGCTTATCGCAAGCCAATCGTCTCTTCCTCAATTACTCGGACTAGACATGACATTCCATTAGATGATGATTTCAGTTTTGATGACGAAGGCTTTATCGTTCCTGAGGGTGTTTCTTTATGCAATCCCAAAGTAGTTTCTGCTATTCTTTGTAATTATTCTCTATGCAAGCAAGAAAGCTGGGGAGAGTTTGACAAAGATTTATGGTATCTAATGGACGACTTTGATAAAGTTGCGGATTCCGCGCTTAAAGATTATCCATTGTATGAGCGTATTGTAGAATATAAAATTGATGGATTGTAGAATGTTGATATCCAAGAGAAAATCCAAGAGGAGTTCGGTATCAAACATAGTTTAGAATATATTTCAAGTTTATGGCGTAATAAGATTCCTAAAATTATTGCGTCTGAAGCTGAAGATAGATTATTAAACTGGTATTTCTTAAATGAAATGAAGGGCAAGTATAAAAAGTGTAGCCGCTGCGGCGAAGTTAAACTGGCCCACAATAAATATTTTAGCAAAAATAAAACTTCTAAAGATGGCTTTTATTCTATCTGTAAAGAATGCAGAAACGCAAAGGCCAAAAAGGCATAATTTCTCTCTGTGATTTTTACTAATAATATAATTTAAAAAGGAGGAGAATTATGGCTGAAAGTTATTATTGTGAAAAATGTAAAAGAACAATGGGCGCTGATTAGTTTTATGGTTCTAATAATGAAGAAAAATATTCTGATGGTAAATTAAGACAATGTAAAAAATGTATTACAATGCATGTTGATAATTTTAATCCTGATACATATTTATGGATTTTACAAGAATGTGATGTTCCTTATGTTCCAGAAGAATGGAATAAATTATTATAGAATTATGGTAAAGACCGGTCTAAATTAACCGGAGCGACAATTTTAGGACGTTATCTTTCAAAGATGAAATTAAAACAATTTAGAGATTATCGTTGGAAAGATACTGAATTTTTACAAGAAGTTGCTAATAAAAAAATTGAAGAAACTATGAAGCGTTAGGGATATGATGCTGCGGAAATTGCTCAAACGATTGCGACCGCTGCGGTTCCTGTTCCCACTGCCCCCCTTTAGTAGCCGGTATATGCGGAAGACAATCCATTTTTAGCATCAGGTAATGAAGATTATTTTGGTGAAATGAATGGTGGTCATGATGATTTTGTTGATGATCTTACTGAAGAAGATAGAACATATTTACGACTAAAATGGGGTAAAACTTATAAACCAGAAGAGTGGATTAGATTAGAATAGTTGTATGAGGAAATGATGGCCTCTTACGATATTCAGGGTGCTGGACACATTGATACTTTAAAATTGGTATGTAAGACATCTTTAAAAGCGAACCAGTTGATTGATATAGGTGATATCGAGGGCTTCCAAAAGATGAGTAAAGTTTATGACAGTTTGATGAAGTCTGGTAAATTTACTGCGGCCCAGAATAAGGCCGAATCTGGTGAATTCGTTGATTCTATCGGCGAATTAATTGAGATGTGTGAAAAATAGGGTTATATTGAAAGATATTATATCGAATCTCCAAAAGACAGAGTTGATTTGACAATCGCTGATATGTAGCGTTATACAAGAACATTAATTGAAGAAGAAACTAATTTACCTTTAATGGTTGAAAAGGCTTTAAGAGAAATTGACAAAGAAGATAAAGATAATGCGGCAAATGATGAAACTGATATTATTGATGATATTGAATTAAGTTTGGATGATTTAGAAGCGACATTGAAGGATTAGGATTTCACTGAATTTGATGATTTCTTGGAAGAAGAGGCTGCGGCCGACGCTGCCTATCTATCAGGGGGCGACAATTAATGGCTTTACAAGACTTACTTAATTTATCTACGCAACGGCGAAAGATTGGTCTTTCGCCCGAGCGTGTTGAGGCCGTTATGCCGACCGTCCGCAAATATGTTGCGTTTTGGAGAGAATACCCTGATTTATTTATTGATTTTATGGTGCGTGGAACTCGCACCGAACCAAAAGATGGAGAATTTCAATTTTATTTCTATCAGCGCGTTTTCTTGCGCTCGGTTATGAGGTTTTAGTATGTGTATGCGGTTTTCCCCCGTGCGTATTCTAAATCTTTTTTATCTGTTATGGCATTGATGTGTCGTTGTATTTTATATCCTGGCGCTCACTTGTTCGTTACCTCTGGCGGTAAAGAGCAAGGTGCGAGCATTCTACAAAGTAAGGTTGAAGAATTATGTCGATTAATTCCGAGTTTAAATCGCGAGATTGACTGGGGACGAGGCAAGACTTTAACTGGTAAAGATAAAGTGAGATATGTGTTTAAAAATGGTTCTGTATTAGATAACCTTGCGGCCCGTGAATCTACGCGTGGCCAGCGTCGCCATGGAGGTTTGATGGAGGAATGTGTTGGTATTGATGATGCGATTTTGCGCGAAGTCATTATTCCTGTTATGGCAATTTCTCGTCGAGCAAAAGATGGTACTACTAATGAGGCCGAGCCATTGAATAAATCACAGATTTACATTACTACTGCTGGATATAAAGGTACTTTCCCATATGATAGATTAATTGGTTTCTTGGTCCGTATGGTTACTCAGCCCGATAGATGTATGGTATTGGGCGGAACATGGCGCACTCCTGTAGGAATGGGCCTGCAAAGTAAAACATTTATTACTGACCAGAAGAATGAAGGAACTTATAATGAGGCTTCATTCGACAGAGAATATGAATCTAAATGGTCTGGCACTGTTGAAGATGCTTTCTTTAATGGTGAACATTTTAATAGAAATAGAAAATTATTATAGCCTGAATACGAGCATTCCGGCCGCTCCGCAAATGGCGCATATTATGTGTTATCTGTTGATGTTGGTCGTAAGGGATGCGATTCGGTTGTGTGCGTCTTTAAGGTATCGCCGCAAGCGCAAGGTCCCGCAATCAAATCATTAGTTAATATATATACAATTTCAGATGAACATTTTGAAGATTAGGCAATTCAATTAAAGAAGTTATATTATAAATATAAAGCAAGAACAGTTGTAATTGACGGTAATGGTTTGGGTATTGGTTTGGTGGACTATATGATTAAATCACAAACCGATGAAAGCGGAGATTTCTTACCTGATTTTGGCGTTGAGAATGATGATGATGGCTATTATAAAAAGTATCGCACTAATACTACTGAACAGGATGCGATGTATATAATTAAAGCAAACGCCCCGATTAATACTGAATGCCACAGTAATGCGCAGGCACAGCTTGCGGCAGGCAAGGTAAAATTCTTAGTTGATGAGCGTGTTGCTAAAGATAAGTTAATGGGAACTCAAAAAGGTTAGAAAATGAAACCTGAGGAAAGGGCAGAATACCTTAAACCATTTACTTTAACTTCCATATTAAAGGAAGAAATGATGAATTTGCGCGAAGAGAATGAAGGTATTAATATCATTCTTAAGCAAGCAAATCGTGGTATTAGGAAAGATAAATTTTCTGCCTTTGAATATGGACTTTATTATATTAAACAAGAAGAAGATAAAAAGAAGAAAAAGAAAAAGTTTAATGCCAAAGATTGGTTATTTATGAATTAAATTAGAGAGGAGAGGTAATATGAGAGCTTCTAGAGGAGAAATTAAAATAGAAGAAATTTTAAAAGAATCT